>Ga0315899_10001045_pt1 | contig 32161 bp, 31 predicted proteins | sample LakEriMetagenome_2_FD_203518 | JGI IMG/M metagenome (GOLD analysis project Ga0315899, IMG submission 203518) | Freshwater fungal communities from buoy surface, Lake Erie, Ohio, United States - Buoy 4 MA112 | ecosystem: Environmental > Aquatic > Freshwater > Lake | place: USA: Lake Erie, Ohio...
GAAATCTTGGTTATTGGTCATTATTGCAGCGGTTCGTGTGCCGAGAGCAACAACTTGTGCACCTGTAAGAGTTGCCACATCAACAATTCCATCAAGTGATTTATTCTCTTGCGCTTTGACTAATGCGTCTCCAAGTACAAGTCGACCTTCGGCATCTGGATTAAGCACTTCTATTGTTTTGCCGCCATACATCGTAATGATGTCACTTGGTCTGGTCGCATTATCGCTAACCATATTTTCGGCGAGCGGTGCATAGCAATCAATTGCTACTGGAAGTTTCATCATTGCAATTGCGATAGTCGCTGCACAAACAGCTGCCGCACCCGACATATCAGATTTCATCGCCTCCATTCCAGCGGCCGGCTTTAGCGCCAATCCACCGGAGTCAAAGGTGATTCCCTTTCCAACGTAAGCATAAGTTTTCTTCGCCTTAAGTTTCACTGGGCGATAAGAAATCTGAAGAAGGCGAGGAGGATTTGCTGATCCTTGCCCAACTGCAGTGATGCCGCCGTACCCCTTGCTCTTTAACTGTGCCTCGGTTAGAACGGAAACTTTTAAACCAGCTGCGCTTCCGCCAACTTTCTTTACAAGTTGAGTGATCTCCTTGCAGAATAAATCTGGGTTTAAATGACTTGGGGGAGTGTTGATTAAATCGCGAGTGAGAGCGGTGTACTCGCCGATGATTGTTGCGCGCTTAATCGCATCCTTCGCACCTGGTGCACTGGCCAACTTTGAGTGAACGGTGACAGATTTCAATCCCGGCTGACGTTGTGACATTGAATCAACTCGGAATTTATTAAAGACGTAAGAGCCCAGGAGTATGCCTTCAGCAATCGCTTCTACTGAGGCTAACTTCTTTGTCGGGAAAGAGAAAGTTGCGCTGGTGCTTCCGGATAGTGCTCGCGCTGCTGCACCTGCTGCTCGTCTGAGAACTTCATCATCTATTGCAGCGCTATGTTCGCCAACGCCCGTGAATACGAGTAACCGAGTTGTGATTCCAGGGATCTTTATAACTTCATCAAATTTTCCAGTTGCTCCGAGATCGGCCAGGATTGGCAGTAACTTCTTGGAATCAAGGGCGATATCGCCACTTTCAATAACTAAGTTCGCTTTGCCATCTCGCATAGATTTCTTATAGGCGAGAGCGACGACCAGAATCTCATCTTTTATGATTCCGTCAGATAGGGCAAGCGTGGTCATTGAATCTCCTTTTAGTTTTACATCCGACAATCTACCTGCTTTAACCTTTGGGTAAGTGTAAGTTGTCGCTATGAAAAATTCACCACTAGCCGATAGACATATCCAACTCTCGGCGAAAATGGCCGATTTCGGCGGGTGGCTTATGCCTATTGAATATCCCGGCGCCGGCGTTTTAGCCGAACATGCAGCCGTGCGTGAAAAAGTTGGCATTTTCGATGTTTCTCACTTAGGTAAAGTGAGCGTCAGTGGATCAGGAGCCCTATCCTTTCTAAATTCAATCTTCACCAATGATTTAAATCGCATAAGCGACGGTCAGGCGCAATACACCTTGCACTGTAATTCTAGTGGTGGGGTAATCGACGATTTAATCGTCTACCGAAATAGCGATAGCGATCTCTTCTTGATTCCTAACGCTTCCAATACAACTGACGTAGTGGCGGATTTATCCGCAAAAGCTCCCAGCGAAATAAAGATTGAAAATCTGCATGAATCTTTTGGCGTGATTGCAGTTCAAGGCCCACTCTCAAAAGATGTCATCAAAAGTTTTGGAGTCAGTCCAGAAATGGATTACATGGCCTTCGAGCATGTAAATATCGCCGGTTGCGATCTAATCCTCTGCCGCACGGGGTATACCGGTGAGCACGGTTATGAGTTAGTACCGCGCTGGGAAGATGCTGCAACTGTTTGGGATGCGCTGGTGGCTGCAATCACTCCAATGGGGGGTTTGATTTGTGGACTCGGTGCGCGTGACACTCTGCGCACCGAAATGGGATATCCACTTCACGGACACGAGCTATCGCTTTCGATCACGCCAGTTCAGGCAGCGGCAACTTGGGCGATTAGCTGGGAGAAAGATAAATTCAGTGGCAGCCAAGCGCTGCGCGATGAAAAGAGTAAAGGCAAACACCCACGAATTCGCGCACTGGTCAGCCAAGACAGAGGGATTCCGCGTGCCGGAATGGAAGTAAAGAGTTCATCGGGTGAAGTGATCGGAGTTGTGACGAGTGGAACTTTCTCACCAACTTTGAAGAAAGGAATCGCGCTAGCACTGATTAACAATTCCATTAAGTTGGGCGATCAAGTGGTTATCGATGTTCGTGGTCGGGATTGCTTAGCCGAAGTGACCAAGCTTCCCTTAGTTAATTCAAACGTTCGTTAAATTCAATCGGTGTTAAGAAAGCCGCTTTCTTCTTAGTTCTGCGTAGCGCCGCTAATACCGCTGGACCAGTGGAAAATACAAGCGCTCCAGTAAGAACTGCGCGCGGAATATCCCAAGCCATAGAAGATAGAAAATGAAAAGTAACAAATCTCTGTAAATTCTCTTGTAGTTCGCCACCAGGAATAAATGAAAGTTGAGTATTGCCACCCAAAGCCCACGGCCAGAATTGGAGATCCATCAACAACCCATAACCGAAGGCGGAAATTATTGCGATAGCGAGCAGAAGGATCTGCTCGCGCCAGCCCCGCAAATCTTTGGCAATCGATCCCGCAAAGAGTCCTATGACAGCGGCTGCAAATATTTGGTAAGTCAGCCAAGGACCGATTCCACCTGTGAAGAGCGCAGATGCCAGCATTCCAAGTGCGCCGAGAAGAAAACCGAATGCGCTACCAAAAACTCGTGCCGACAATATAAGCAGAAACCACATTGGCTCTAACCCAACCGCGCCAGCACCGAGCGGCCTGAGTGCAGCGAGCAGCGCAGCCAACATACCCAGCAGGGCTACTGATTTAGCGTCGAGACTGCGATCACTTAGTTGCGTAAGTAGCAAGACAAAGGCGAGAGGCATTGCAATCCAAAAGAAAAATTGCGCAAAGCGCGCACTCTCCATATCGGGTGCAAAGAATGGCCATGTAAAGCCTGCAGTAGCAAATATTGATGTGAACAGTAAAGCAATCTTGGAAGAAAGCGAAAATCTATAGATATCGGCAGTTAAAGTCTTCATTTTTCGACTGCTCGCAAGACATCTGAAACAGTAAGCCACTTCCGTGGCGACATAACTTTGGCGACCTGTGGAGCGAAAGCTGGAGACGAAAGCAAGATATCGAGAGTAGGCCCGTCTGCAACGACTTCGCCTTCTGCTAAGAAAATCACGCGATCACAGAGTTCGGCTACGAGTTCCACATCGTGTGTTGCAATGAGTACTGAACGATTTAAAACTTTTGCAAAGTTCTTTAATAAAGCAACCAAAAGAGCTTTGGATTGGTAATCCAAACCTCTAGTAGGTTCATCTAAAATTAACACTTGTGGCTGCGCAGTTAACACAATGGCCAGTGCTAGCGCTAAACGTTGCCCCTCCGAAAGATCTCGCGGATGGGTCTCAGGATTTATCGATGGAACGATTCGCTGCAGGAGGGCGAAGGTAGAACCAGGGCTACTTTGATTATCTTTATCGCCTTGTTGGCACTCATCGGCCACGCTCTGACCATAGAGAAGATCGCTTGGTTCTTGCGGAATAAAGCCAACAGTCTCTCTTCGAACCTTGCCCTTCAGGTCACCAGATTTAATGCCAGAGATCTCTGAGCTTCCACTTGCATCTTTATTAAGGCCAGCCAAGGTAGTAAGAAGCGTGCTCTTGCCAGCGCCATTTCTTCCCATTAGCGCAACTATCTCTCCGCTATATATTTGGGTGGAAACGTTGTTGAGCGCTTTCTTGGCGCCGTAAGACAGCGACAAATTCTTAGTGCTAATTGCAACAGGACCGGAGCGTTCCTGGTTTACATCAATATCCCTGCCACGCTCGCGGATATCTTCAGTCATTCGCCTAACATCACGCACACTGAGTCCAACATCGGAAAGTCCAAGTGCACGAGCCAGATGAACGATCGGTGGCGCAATAGTCGAAGTCTTTAAAATCTCTTCTGGAAAGTTTATTTCGGCGCTGCCATCACCTGCGATATGGATGATGCGATCCGCAAAACCAATGACTCGCTCTAATCGATGCTCGGCGATGACGACAGTCAAACTCAAATCGTGAACTAAGCGATGGAGAATGGAAAGGACTTCTTCAGCTGCAATAGGATCAAGTGCGCTGGTAGGTTCGTCGAGGACCAGTACTTTGGGGTTCATTACTAACGCGCTACCAATTGCTAGACGTTGTTGTTCGCCACCGCTTAGAGTTGAGATCGCACGGTTGCGCAGATGAGAAAGGGCTAGCAAATCCAGGATCTCTTCTACGCGTTTGCGCATTAGGTCAGGGGCGATGTTTAGCGTCTCCATACCAAAGGCGAGTTCTTCTTCAACAATGTCTGCCACAAAACCTTGCGCGGGATTTTGTCCAACAATTCCCACTAAATGCGCGAGTTCACCAGGGCGCACTAATTGCGTGGATATTCCATTAACAGATATATCTCCAGCAAGGATTCCGCCAGTGTGATGGGGGACTAGTCCATTAATCAAGCGCAGAAGTGAAGACTTACCGGTGCCAGTGGATCCGATTACTAGGACCATTTCACCTTCGGCGATTTCAAAGGAGAGATCCTCCAAAATCGTCGTAGTTGAGGTCGGATAAACCAATGAAACTCTTGAGAAAGTAATCATGGAGCCACCACTAGGACGACTACCAAAATAAAGATCGCGGCAGTGACAACCGCAGAATCATTCAACCTCCAACTTATTGGACGATACTTTGATCTCCTCCGGCTAACTCCATATCCACGAGCATCCATTGCCGCGGCAAGTTCTAGAGATTTAGATAGCGAATCTTCCAAAAGTGGCAACGCAATTGAGCGCCAGGATGGGTTCTCATCACCACGCAATAACCTTGCGCGGCGTATTCTCGAGATGCTCTGCACCAGGTTAGGAAGAGCAGATGTAGCGATAACGGTGGCCACACCGAACTCATAAATCATTACCGGAGTAACGCGAAGTAATCGATGTGGGCTGGTTAATGAAACCGCGGCGCCAAAAAGAGCGATAACCGCGACGATTATCAACCCTTCATGTATCGACGAAAGCAAGCGTTCTTGTGTGACAGATCCACCAATACGTATCCCCGCCAACCAACTTGGGAGCGGAACTATCGGCAGCGTGAAGAGCGTGGTGCCAGGAATCGGCACCCCAATTAACACTCCCACAACGGTGCGGATTACGAGGATGAAGACCCCGAGCTTTAGTGAGAACCAGAAGGTGCGCGCCCAAGGCGCATCTGCGGCATATTGCCAAACCAAAATCGTTGCACCCGCAATAGCGAACCCGGCGAGCCAAGAACTGTTGGCAGAAATAACTGCACCAACAATTAAGAGCGACCAGATCCACCAAGTTAGCGGATGCAACGATTTCACTTGAATTGACTTACTTCTTCAGCGCAGCAGGCGTTGAAATCTCAACTCCACATTCTCGCTTTGGATATCCATTTAAGCCGCAGATTAAGCCGCTCTTGGCGGCGCGTATCTTGACCGCCATACCGAGTACATCTATACCTTGTGATGTCTTTGCAGTTCGTACACAGGTCGTGAAGCTCTTCTGAACTTTCTCGCCCTTTGGAGCATAACTCTGAGAACCAAAGTCAATGACGAGTCCAATCCGCTTCGTATCTTTATCCGCTTTAACCTTGCCGCAAATTGCTGCAAAGTTTGGCTTGATTGATGGTGCAATTGATGGCACATCATCAGAGCTAAATACAAAAGACCAGCCTTCGACTGCTCCATCTTTAATATCCACGGTTGGCCCAGTCAGAGCTGCGGTCCAAGTCTTTGCACCAGGTGCGGCTTGGTAGTAGCCCCAGTATCGCCAACCCTTATCGGCAGCGTTTGCCGCTGGAGAAAGTGTGATGCTGGCAGTGATCAATAAGGCGAGTGCAATAACGCCTGATAATTTACTATTTTTCTTCATTTTATTCTGTAGAGCCTCTCATTTTGAAAGAGCCTCACAGGGGTAGTTGCAATTAAAGTAAAAGATACTTTTCTTGTGACTACGCCCCGCAAACCTCGGCGGGTGTCTGTCCTTACTCACTTAGCGATTCAGGTAATCCGACTTAGATACCAAGGCATCTTTACGGTTGCGGGTCAGCGTCGGATTTTCACCGACTTCCCCTGAAAGGCAAGCTGTTAAACATTTACTGCGGTATTACTTTTCCTACGGACGTACCAAACCATAAGGCTCGCTCAATTGCAACAGAACACGCAAACCTTGACAGCGCGAGTATGGTCAGCGTTATGGAATATAGACGTCTCGGCTCATCAGGAATGTATGTCTCGGAGATTGCCTACGGCAATTGGATAACGCACGGTTCTCAGGTTGAATCAGAGGCGGCGATTAAGTGCGTCCGCACTGCTTACGACCTAGGAATTACTACATTTGACACTGCAGATGTTTACGCGGGCACAAAGGCCGAAGCCGTTCTCGGAAAAGCTCTCAAGGGAATTAGACGTGAGTCATATGAGCTCTTCACCAAAGTTTATTGGCCGACCGGCCCGGGCAAGAATGATCGTGGTTTGTCACGTAAGCACATCATTGAATCTTGTAACGCTTCATTAAAGCGCTTAAATACCGACCATATAGATCTCTATCAAATGCATCGTTTTGATTACGAGACTCCACTTGAAGAGTCACTTAGTGCATTCGATGATCTCATTCGATCTGGAAAAGTTCACTACATCGGTTTCTCAGAGTGGAACGCTCAGCAAATTTCTCAGGCGCTAAAGATTCAAGACGCTAGGGGCTACAATCGTTTTGTTTCTAGTCAACCGCAATATTCCGCACTTTGGCGCGTGATTGAGAGTGAAGTTATTCCTTTAAGTAAGAAAGAAGGAATCGGTCAGATTGTCTGGTCGCCTATGGCCCAAGGAGTTCTAACTGGCAAGTATCTGCCAGGGAAGAAACCTCCAGCTGGTTCGCGTGCGACAGATAAAAAATCTGGCGCTGGAATGATCTCAAATTGGTTACGTGAAGAGGTACTGACCGCGGTGCAAAATCTTGCACCGATTGCGAAGGAAGCCGATCTGACGATTGGTCAGTTAGCGATCGCATGGGTTTTACAGAATCCAAATGTATCGAGCGCAATTATGGGTGCAACTAAACCTGCGCAGGTCAAGGAGAATGTAAAGGCTTCTGGAGTAAAACTATCTGCGGATCAAATGAAGGCTATTGATAAAGCGCTGGGATCTTTACCAAATACCGATCCAAGTGCAACCAAAAGCCCAAATCCGCGCGCTTAGTTAAACTTCTCTCCCGGCTTTATCTGTGGTTTTGGCGCGCGCATTCGGCGCATCTGGGTAGATCTAAGCCATCCATAAAGACCTAGACCCTTCGTGCTCTTATCCGGAAATCGTTGCGCAACTTCGGCTTTGATTTTTCTCGAAAGAAATATGCCATCGAAAATAGAAACTAGGAGAACGCTATACATGATGGCGATGCCTGCGACGGCAAAGACGCTGACTGGAATCAAAGAGAGAATTAGAACAAAGCCAATAATCGGCAGGAAATACTCGCCGATTGAACGACGTGAATCGATGTAGTTTCTAACAAACTTCTTCTCTGGCCCGCGATCCCGTAATGGAAGCGCTGATTCATCGCCACGCAGATAAGCTGCGCGATGGTTCATTCGTGCTATTCGGGCGGCTTCTTTGGCGCGCTTCTTTTCGGCCTTGCTTGATGCAGGCGCCAACGAAGCAATCTTCGTTGATGCTTGGGCATCTTTACGTTTTGGAGTTGGGCGGCCTTTTTTCTGAGAACCATCAGCGGGAGTAGTCATAGCGCAAACTATAGAGCGAGCATCTGCTCCAGAGCCAACTTTGAGAATTTGCTGATATTTGGATCAACCTTGATCTGATTGACCATGTGGCCAGCGACTAAAGATTCCATCGCCCAGACAAGGTGGGGCAGATCAATACGGTTCATAGTCGAGCAGTAGCAGACAGTCTTATCAAGAAAGACAACCTCTTTATCTGGGTGGGCTTTCGCCAATCTAGAAACCAAATTTAACTCTGTGCCGATCGCCCACTTGCTTCCGGCAGGGGACTCTTCTACGGTGCGAATAATCGCTTCGGTGCTTCCGACCACATCAGCGATTGATACAACTTCGTGTTGGCACTCAGGATGAACTAAGACTTTAACTCCCGGCAAACGGTGGCGAACTTCGTTCACCGCATCCACGGTAAAGCGACCGTGCACCGAGCAATGACCGCGCCAGAGAATCACCTTTGCGGCGCGAAGTTCTTGCGCAGTGAGGCCACCCATAGGCTTCCACGGATTCCAGAGAACGCAGTCGGAGAGCGATAAACCTAGGGAGAGAACAGCGGTATTGCGTCCTAGATGTTGGTCTGGCAGAAAGAGAATCTTCTCGCCTTTAGTAAACGCCCATTCCATAGTCTTCTGAGCATTTGATGAAGTACAGATTGTTCCACCATGCTCTCCGGTGAAACTCTTAATCGCGGCTGATGAATTCATATAAGTAACAGGAATAGTTTTGTCAGCAATTCCAATTTCACTTAGTTGTTTCCAGCACTCTTGAACTTGGTTTGCTGTAGCCATATCCGCCATAGAACACCCGGCTGCTAAATCAGGCAGGATAACTTTCTGATTCGCAGAAGTTAAAATATCGGCGCTCTCTGCCATAAAGTGAACGCCGCAGAAAATTATGTACTCTGCAGATGATTGCGCTGCCGCGGCTTGCGCCAATTTAAATGAGTCGCCGGTGATATCTGCAAAGGCGATTACTTCATCGCGTTGATAGTGATGGCCAAGAACTAGGGCTCGCTCACCAAGGGCAGCGCGGGCAATCTTCGCTCTTGAAATTAAATCTGGATCGCTGGCCAGAGGCAGTTCGCCTGTGCAAGAGACGCCGCGTTCAGACTGTAAGTCTTGGCCACGGCCGAGCAGCAATAAATTGGTGAGAGCGCCGCTCTGGGTTGTTGACATGCCCACATTCTCGCGCATAAGTGGCGTTGCTGTCGCGTCGACGCAGGGGGGCAGGTAGGCTACGGCTATGACAACTGAGACAACTACTACTTCAACATCGATCGCTTTAACCGATGTTGCCGCCGCAAAGGTGGCCGCCCTACTCGCCCAAGAAGGTCGTGACGACCTCTACCTGCGCGTGGCAGTGCAACCAGGAGGATGCTCTGGTCTTCGTTACCAGCTTTACTTTGACGAGCGCAATCAAGAAGGCGATATCGCTCGTCAATTCGGATCAGTAAAAGTTGTCGTCGATAAGATGAGCGATCCGTACCTAATGGGTGCAACTATTGATTTCGTTGACACAATCGAGAAGCAGGGATTTACGATCGATAATCCAAATGCACAAGGTTCTTGTGCTTGCGGCGATTCATTTAATTAAATCTGACGCTTACTCTTAATCTAGCGTAATGAAAATTGGCGTTGCCGGCTCTGTTGGTCTTGATCATTTAATGACCTTCTCGGGGAAATTTACCGATTCGCTGGTGGCGGGTTCACTGGAAAAAGTTTCTCTCTCTTTTTTAGTTGACGGACTCGAAGTTCGCCGCGGCGGATGTGCGGCAAACATTTCTTACGGAATGGGCGTACTAGGTTTAAATCCCATACTCATCGCTGCGGTCGGAATCGATTGGCCTGATTACGACGCTTGGTTGGTGCGCCACGGAGTTGATACCTCCCACGTCTTGATTTCAAAGACTCTTCACACCGCACATTTCATGGTCACCACAGATACCGAACTAAATCAGATCGCTTCATTCTTTCCAGGGGCAATGTCGGAGGCGCGCAATATTGAGTTAGCGCCGATTATGGATAAGACCGGCAAATTAGATTTACTGGTTATCTCTCCCGACGATCCGGAAGCGATGTTGCGCCACACCGAAGTCGCCCGCCAAACCGGGGTCGCTATCGCCGCAGATCCTTCACAGCAGATGGCACGAATGAGTGGCGATGAGATTAAGCAGTTGATATCTGGTGCTACGTACTTATTTCTCAATGAATATGAACTTGCTCTGGCGATTCAGAAGACCGGATGGAGTGATCGCGAGATTTTGGAACAGGTAAAGCACCGCATCGTCACGCTAGGTTCTGAAGGCGCACGAGTGGAATCGCTTAACGGCGAAACCATCAAAGTTATTTGTCCGAAAGAAAAGGGCAGAGTAGATCCAACAGGTGTTGGCGATTCATTTAGATCAGGCTTCATTGCTGGACTTGCCTGGGGCTTGGGTCTGGAACGCTGTGCGCAATTGGGTTCAATGATCGCTACTTATGTTATTGAAACGACAGGAACTCAGGAATATCGCTTTACCGCTGAGGAATTTATCTCACGCTTTAGCCAGGCTTACGGCGCTAGCGCTGCTGCTGAGATTGAACCGCATCTAGCAACGCGTTAATCAACGCATTTACATCTTCATCTTTACTATCAGGATGGATAGTAATTCTGATATTGCCATCTGTTGGTAGGCCCATTGCAGCTAAGACGTGGCTCGGTTGCAGATTCACAGCAGTGCAGGCAGAACCTGAATCCACCGCAAAACCCTTTGCGGATAAGGCGCGCAAAACTTCTTCACCGTTTGTATTTGGGAAGATCACCGAAATAAGGTGAGGTAAAGATTGCGTTAAATCACCTGCGATTATTGCGCTAGGAAATGCTGTTTTGATTGCACTGCGAATCTTCTGATTGAAGTTAGTGATCGCCTGGTCATCAGGTTTGAAATTTTCAAGGGCAATTGCGCTAGCTAGCAGCAAAGGCAACGAGTAGGTTCCATAAGTTCGTCGCGTACTTGAAATGTGGGGGAGCGGATTTTTCCAGTTCGCCGCGTTGCGAATCGCAACTATCGCTAAACCACTTGGACCGGCCCAACTGCGTGAATCAAAAACGGCGCTATCCCATTTACTTGGCAGCGGTACCCGGGCACCACTAGACGTCGCATCAACAGCGATTAGAGTCTCAGCCGGAAGATCTGTCGGTAGCGAGTTAATTGCACCGGTTTCGCCATTAGCTAACTGGAACGAGAGAATTGAATTCTGCGCGATTGCCGTGCCTTGGAAATCTAACTGGCCGTTGCCACTTAACGGAATCTCTGAAACTTTACCTTGATGGGATCTTACGGTGGCGATAACGCCACTGCGGTCGCCTGCTCCGAAGAAAAGGTTCTTGGTGGGATCTAGAAAGCCAGCGATTGCCAGAAAGTACCCGAGCCCTACTTCGCCTGAAATCTCGATTTGTTCTGGAGTTAATCCCAATCGAGAGGCTATTGACTCTATAGCGCTATTTTTTAAATTGGCAGCGCGGCTGGGGTGCTCACCAATTTTCTTAGGATCAGCCCACCCAGATTCAAAGGCAGCCAAGAGCGCTTGCTGAGCCAGCGGATTTAGCGGGCTCTCACCTTGGAAATTTCCTGTGACTGAATCCACCCTGCCAACGCTACTAGCCAGGGAGGCGATGAGGGAAATGCAGCACTATCCTTGGGTACATGTCCGTTAAGCGAATCCGCCCGAAATTGAAGGCGTTGCTTCTAGCGCCCCTGACTCTTCTCTTAACGGGTTGTAGCAGTGTTTCTGGACTCGGATTTGAAGCAGGACTGTCGAGCGTTAACGATATCTCGCTCTCGCTATGGCAAGGCGCTTGGATCGCGGGAGCGGTGGTCGGAGTAATAACGCTCGTTTTGATTTTATGGCCGGCAATGTTCCACCGCGCTAAAGCGGGGCAGAGCGAATTCCCAAAGCAGACGCAATACAACATTCCAGTGGAAATTGCCTACACGCTGATTCCATTTGTAATTGTCGCAGTGCTCTTTTACTTCACCGCTGTTAAGCAGACTGAAATTGTAGAAAAGACCTCAGATTACAAACACGAAATCTTGGTTGATGGCTTTCAATGGTCTTGGCAATTTTCTTACCCAGAAGCTGGACCAAAGGCAGTTGCAACCGGAACTCCCGCAGCTCCGCCAACTCTCTATGTTCCTATCGGAGAGAAAGTTCGCTACACAATAACCTCAAACGACGTAGTGCACGGATTCTGGATTCCCGCTTTTATGATTCAAATGCAGAACCTGCCGGGCGTAACAAATTACTTGGAATTTACGGCAAATAAACTTGGAACTTATCCTGGTCGATGCAACATTCTCTGCGGGCGTAATCACGCACAGATGCTCTTTAAGGTAAAAGTCGTAACTATGGCGGAATATAAAGCGTATCTAGAAACTCTGAAGGCGAGCCAAGCATGACAACTTATGCAGAACGTCCGACCGTGACCACGTTGCCTCCGCTGCCTCAATCAAAAGGTAAGAATTTCGTAAAGTGGGTGACATCTACCGACCATAAGACAATCGGTTATTTGTATTTGATCTCTACCTTTATTTGGTTCTTAGTCGGTGGCTTGCTGGCGCTCTTCTTGCGCGCTGAGTTATCACGCCCTGGAATGCAGTTCTTGAGCAACGAGCAATACAACCAGATCTTCACAATGCACGGAACGATTATGCTCTTGATGTTTGCGACGCCACTCTTTGTTGGTTTTGCTAACGTGATTATGCCGCTGCAAATTGGAGCGGCAGATGTGGCCTTCCCTCGCCTCAATATGTTGTCATTCTGGTTATTCACCTTCGGAAGTATCACCGCTTTTACAGGATTCTTAACTCCTGGTGGCGCTGCATCATTTGGCTGGACTGCCTACGCACCGCTGGCTAACTCCACATATTCACCGGGCGTTGGTGGAGATCTTTGGGTTATCGGTCTGGCTGTCTCGGGCCTAGGTACTATTTTGGGTGGTGTTAACTTCATTACGACAATCTTCACGATGCGTGCACCAGGTATGACTATGTTCCGCATGTCTATCTTCTCCTGGAACGTTCTGCTCACATCAATTCTTGTTCTGCTTGCCTTTCCACCTCTAGCAGCTGCGCTTCTTGCGCTGGAATCAGATCGGTTATTTGGATCGCATATCTTCGATCCGGCAAATGGCGGAGCGATGTTGTGGCAACACTTATTCTGGTTCTTCGGACACCCTGAGGTTTACATTCTGGCGTTACCATTCTTCGGTATCGCAACTGAAATTTTGCCGGTCTTTAGCCGCAAGCCAATCTTTGGTTACAAAGGTTTGATCGCAGCAACAATCGCAATCTCTGCGCTCTCCGTCGCAGTTTGGGCGCACCATATGTTTGCCAGCGGCCAGGTTCTGCTCCCCTTCTTCTCATTTATGACCTTCTTAATCGGTATTCCGACCGGAGTTAAATTCTTCAACTGGATCGGAACAATGTGGCGCGGCCACGTAACCTTTGAAACTCCAATGCTCTGGGTAATGGGATTCTTGGTTACCTTCTTATTCGGCGGAATCACCGGAATCATCTTGGCTTCACCGCCACTTGATTTCGCAGTATCTGCGTCCTACTTCGTGGTTGCTCACTTCCACTACGTTCTCTTTGGCACAGTAGTCTTTGCAATGTTCGCCGGCTTCTACTTCTGGTGGCCAAAGTTCACCGGTCGTATGCTCAACGAACGTTTGGGCAAAATCCACTTCTGGACGCTCTTTATTGGCTTCCACACCACATTCTTAATTCAGCACTGGCTCGGAATTAAGGGCTTCCCACGACGTTACGCAGATTACCTAGCCACAGATGGCTTTACAGGCATGAATATGATTTCAACTGTTGGATCTGCGCTCTTGGCACTTTCAATGATTCCGTTCTTTGTAAATGTTTGGATTACTCGTAATTCACCTCTAGTTAATTGCGATGATCCTTGGGGCTATGGATCATCGCTCGAGTGGGCGACTTCTTGCCCGCCACCACGACATAACTTCCTCACTATGCCGCGCATTCGCTCTGAGCGTCCAGCTTTCGACTTACATCATCCACACATTAAGACCGAGGGGCATTAATGAAAACTAACTGGCGTCTCTTTGTAGGCCTTGCAATTTTCTACGTGGCGATGACCCTCATCTATTACTTCTTAGGAGGAGAAGCGGTTGGAATTTCAGGGATGCTCCTATCCGCGTGTCTTGCTGGAATGGTGGGTTTCTATCTCTGGTTTACCAATAAGCGAATCGGTCGTGATCTTCCTGAGGATCGCCTAGATGCAGAGATCGCTGAAGGCGCGGGGGAGTTGGGTTTCTATAGCCCTCACTCTTGGTGGCCTCTACCAGTAGCGCTTAGTTCTATGGTTACCGCTCTCTCACTTCTAGTGGGATGGTGGATGACTCTTATTGGAGTTGGCGCATTAATAATTAGCATTATCGGCTTCGTAACTGAGTATGAGAAGCCACTACCTGAAAACGCTCCTCACTAACCTAATTTATCTTTACAATCTGTAAATGGATAAAGTAAGAGCTGAAATTCTTGATCTAGGGTTGCCGCGTACTACAGCGGCGCGAATTGTTATCGATGCACCTGCAGAACAGATCTTTGATCTAATCGCGGACCCTCGCGCCCACGCACTCTTTGATGGCTCGGGCACACTGCAGGGGAGTATCTCTGGCCCTGAGCGCCTCTACCTTGGCGCTAAGTTCGCTATGGCGATGAAGATCAGAGTTCCGTATCGCATCTCAAATACAGTCGTCGCCTTTGATGAAGGTCGGAAGATTTCTTGGTGCCACTTAATGAAGTGGACGTGGAGTTATGAACTTAAGGATTTAGGAGACGGTCGCACCGAAGTAACTGAGACTTTTGATGCAAGACACATTCCGCGCCTTGCCGATAAGTGGCTGATTGCAACCGGATCTCTTGAGCGCAATCCAAAGTGGATGGCTAAGAGCTTGGTTCGGTTAAAGGCGATCTGCGAGAGTTAGTGGTGTTCGATCTCTTTGAGATCTGCCGCTGTTGCCTTAGGAACTGCAACGGCGTGTGCCCTGCTGAGGCGAGCACGTAGCCTGTTCTTCAGCGCCTTAGGGCGACGAACACCGGCCGCATCAAACTCTTCAAGTTCTAGCGGCGGATTCTGTTCGTGTTGAGTAAGTAACCAAGCCTTCTCAGCAGAGATAGGTTCGTGGACTTCTACAAACTCACCGTGAGGCATCATCACCAAACGTCCGGTCTCGCGGCCGTGCAGAACCAGTTCACGATCAGCGCGCTGTAGCGAGAGACAGAGGCGCTTAGTTACCACGAAAGCTATAGGTGGAAGAACGAAGATTGAAATCCGCGTGAACCACATCATCTGATTGATCGTGAGATCAAAAGTGGTTGCAAGAATGTCGTTGCCGCCGTTTATTAACGCAACAAGCATAAATGTAATCGACATTACGCCGAGGGCAGTGCGGTTAGGCGCATTACGAGGGCGATCGAGGAGGTGGTGCTCGCGCTTATCGCCAGTAATCCAGCTTTCGATAAATGGATAGAGCGCCATACCAGTAAAAATAATTCCCGGAACTATCAGACCCGGAATCAAGATATTCCACGAGATTGTGTAGCCAAAGAGATAAGTTTCAAGTGGCGGCGCCATTCGCACCAAGCCATCAAGCCAACCCATATACCAATCGGGTTGCGAGCCAGCCGTAACTTGTCCTGGTGTGTAAGGACCGTATAACCAGATTGGGTTAATCGAAGCGACGGCACCAAGGAAAGCAGTCACACCAAAGACGACGAAGAAGAATCCACCAGCCTTTGCCATATAGACCGGCAATAGTGGATAACCAACTACGTTCTTTTCGGTGCGTCCGGGACCTGGATATTGAGTGTGCTTCTGGTACCAAACCAACATTAAGTGAACGGTAATCAAGGCAAGGAAAATTCCAGGTAAGAGCAGAACGTGAACAATATAAATTCTTGGAATGAACGCTTCGCCTGGGAATGCACCCCCGAAGGCAAAGAACGAGAGATACGTACCAACAACTGGGAGCGCCTGAATAATCGCTTGTGCGATACGGATACCAGTTCCGGAAAGTAGATCATCTGGAAGTGAGTAGCCCAAGAAACCTTCTACGATTCCTAGCGTTAGAAGTCCAACACCAATGATCCAGTTAAACTCGCGTGGCTTGCGGAATGCGCCAGTGAAAAATACGCGCATCAAGTGCACAACAATCGCTGCCATAAAGATCAACGCTGCCCAGTGGTGGATTTGGCGCATCAATAAACCGCCACGAACCTCAAACGAGATATCCAAGGTTGAGGCATATGCCGCGGACATTTCAATACCGGCGAGAGGTTCGTAACTACCTTCATAGATCACTTCGCGCTGTGAAGGATCGAACCAGAATGTTAAAAACGTTCCGGAGAGAAGCAGAATAATAAATGAGTAGAGCGCGATTTCGCCGAGCAAGAATGACCAGTGATCAGGGAAGACCTTTGTCAGGTTCTTCTTCATCCATTTGGCAGCGCCCGTTCTTTCATCGACATAGTTAGCTACGTTGCCGGCGATTCTTTCACGTGCTGTCATGATGAGCGCTCCCAAAAGCTAGGTCCTACAGGTTCGTTAAATGGGTTTTGTGCAACCAAGTATCCCTCGGAATCCACCTTTATCGCGAGTTGTGGCAAGGGGCGAGCGGCCGGTCCGAATATGACTTTAGCGGCGCGGGTTACATCGAAGGTTGATTGATGGCAGGGGCAGAGCAGATGCTTAGTTTGCTGTTCATATAGCGCAACCGCGCATCCCATATGAGAACAAATCTTCGAGAAAGCGATGATTCCTTCGTGCGTCCAGGAGAGGCGTTCTGCATCTAAGTTAAATTCTTCTGGGCGTAGACGAATCAGCAGTACCGCGTCCTTTGCAATATCCGAAAGTTTACGGTGAGTGCCAGGTGCAACCTCAGGAAGTGTTTGCGCAACTGCGCCAACTTCTAGATCTTCTGGGCGGATCGGACGATCGCCTGGATCTGTAACCAAGCGTGTTCCGGACTTCCAGGATGTTTTTGTTAACGAATCGCCAGGAAGTGGACCAAGATCGCGGAGCAAGATGAGAGGAGAGAGGCCAACTAATCCGAGCGAGAGGCCGAGTGTTCGCTTAATGAGTGAACGACGACCAAGTCCTGCGGCTGCAGCACCCTCTTTGGCAGCCTTTACAAAGTCTGCGCGATCTTCATCAGATGAACGGAACTCGTGGCGCTGAATAACTACTTCCTCATCAGGCATCAGAGTCTTGGCCCAGTGGATCGCTCCCATTCCGATAAAGAAGAGAGATGCGGCCATACCAAGACCTAAGAAGAGTTGATGCGCATTTGTGCTGCCCAGAATTGGGAAGAAGATAAATGCATCTTGTGGAATGAAAATATATGAACCAATTAAGGTAAGAGTGCCGAGGGCAGAGAGCATAAAGAGAATTGCAACTTGTCGTTCTGCTTTTTGAGCGGCCTTTGGATCAGTATCTGCACGACGATGAACATGGGATGGCAGTCCGGGATCTTTTATAGCTTCGATTTCGTTAGACATAATTTCTCTATCTCGCCTTCATCGCTAGCCATACTGCAACGCCGATTAACAGTCCAAGTCCTAAAGTCCAAACCAAAAGCCCTTCTGTAACTGGACCCACACGACCAAGCGCTACTCCACCAAGCTGTGGTTCGACTTCAACAGATTTAATCCATTTAATGACAGAAAGTTTCTCTTCGGGTGTAAGAGTTTTATCAGAAAAGACCGGCATTGATTGTGGGCCAGTGATCATTGCTTCATAAATATGTCGCGGTGTAACACCCATAACCGTTGGCGCATACTTTCCTTGGGTTAGCGCTCCACCCTGTCCAGCAAAGTTGTGGCACATTGCGCAATTAGTGCGGAAGAGCTCGCCACCTTCAGCAATAGATCCATCGCGTTCGTAATTTAGAAGTTCGTCACCCGGAATTCCTGGACCAGGAGCAAGGGATGCGACATAAGCTGCGAGCGCTTCTACTTCCTTCTCATCATAAACCGGAGTCTTGCGCATCGCTTGAGCGCTCATGTCAGCCATAGGCATACGACCGGTCGCGACTTGGAAATCTACAGAAGCTGCGCCAACTCCGATTAGGGATGGGGCAATTGCAGCGCCTTCGGCGTTAAGGCCGTGGCAAGAAGAACATCCCTTAAGAAAGATCTGCTTACCTTCTTCAATTAGCGCAGTGCGCTCGGCAGCAGTCATTGGTGCGCCAGTTGCAGCACCTGCGACGGAAAACGTTGTTCCAATACCGAGCAAAGCAAGCACCAAGAGAAGAGGAGCTACCGCACGATGTCTGCGAAATCTGGAGAGACGCTTCAAAATGTTTTCCGTTTCTTCTTTGTGGTTGCTTACTTAATTAGGTAAATTGCTGAGAAAAGTGCGATCCAAACTACGTCAACGAAGTGCCAGTAGTAAGACACGACAATCGCCGTTGTTGCTTGATTATGTGTAAAGCGACGTGCTTTTGAAACGCGAACCATCACGATCAAGAAGGCAATCAGCCCACCGGTAACGTGCAGTCCGTGGAAACCTGTAGTCATATAAAAAACTGAACCGTATGCATCAGAGGAGAGAGTGATGCCTTCCATAACCAAGTGTGCATACTCGTAAACTTGTCCACCGATAAAGAAGGCGCCCATCAAGAATGTGAGGGCGAACCATTCGCGCATTCCCCAAGATTTAAGATTGAAAATCGATCCGGTGCGCTTTGCTTGGAATCGCTCTGCCGCGAAGACACCAAATTGGCAAGTTACTGATGAGAGGACCAAAACGGTCGTATTGATTGCTGCAAAGGAAATATCTAAAAATTTGGTTGACTCTGACCAAATGGTTGGGCCCTGCACTGCGCGAGTGGTGAAATACATCGCGAAGAGCGCAGCGAAGAACATCAACTCGCTAGATAGCCAAACGATCGTTCCGACTGCCACCAGGTTGGGCCGCGTGATCTTGTGAGGCGTTGCGATTGAAGAGCTGTTCATAAGGCTAAGTATCCCTGAAAACGCACCCTCCTCTCTATTTGGAGGGCCTGTTCCGCGCCTTAAATTGCCCAGAATTAGGTGAAACGGGTCACGCTCTTTTCCCTCCAAAATTGGCCTAAACAAGCCCCAGCCTTTGATTAGACTTCGGCTATGTCCGCACCACGCAAACCAATAATCATCGTCTATTCAGATGACTCCTCAGTGCGCGCAGCCATAGTCGCCGCCCTGGGAAAGCGCACCGCTGCCGACCTACCTGAACATCAGATTGAAGAGTTTGCAACCGCCCCTGCGCTACGTGCATTTGTAGATCGCAAGAGCACTTCCGGTGACCTACGCGCTGATCTATTTATCTTGGATGGCGAGGCGGTTCCTGAAGGTGGAATGGGAGTTGCTCGACAACTTAAAGATGAAATTTTCAATTGCCCTCCGGTGCTCTTAATTACCGGGCGTCGCGAAGATGCTTGGCTGGCGGCTTGGTCTCGCGCCGAAGCAAGCGTTATCCATCCGATCGATCCATTTACTTTAGCCAACACTGTCGCCGATTTATTGCGGACCAAAACAACAGCGGCAATCGGCTAACTAAGGGTTTCATTATGAGCTCAATAGATTGGGCTTCATCGATTGCCAAGATGGAGAGCGGTCTAGATCTAGAACCAGAAGAAGCGCAAGCTTTGATGCGTGAAGTCCTGGAAGATCGTTCTGATAAAGAAGTTTTAAAGCGTTTTTTACTTGCGCTTAAAAATAAGGGCGAGACAGCAGAAGAGGTCAGCGCCCTAGTCCAACAAATGTATTTACATTGCGCACCAATCACGATTACAGAGCGAGCCGTGGATACCGTCGGCACGGGTGGGGATGGCGCACACACCATAAATATCTCAACCACCGCAGCGATTATCGCAGCCGCCGCTGGATCTCGCGTTGTAAAGCATGGCAATCGCGCCGCATCTTCTAAATCTGGAGCCGGTGATCTTCTAGAAGCGCTCGGGGTTGCCATCAATCTCGATGGCGAAAAAGTCGCACGGACTGTCGCTGAACTCGGTATCGGTTTCTGCTTTGCTCCAATCTTTCATCCCGCGATGCGCTTTGCCGCTCCCGCTCGTAAAGAGCTAGGTACTGCGACGGTATTCAACATTTTGGGTCCGCTAGCAAATCCTGCTCGACCAAAGGCAGCGGCGATTGGTGTAGCCAATGAGCGAATGCACTTGGTGATGGCGCAAGTACTTGCAGAACGTGGCGTTGAAGGTTTCGTCTTTCGTGGAGATGATGGTTTAGATGAGATAACGCTTGCCACGTCGACATCAGTTTTAACCATCGGCGGGGGCGAGATTTCGAGCGATCGAATCGATGCCAAAGATTTTGGGCTATCCAACGCGCCAATTTCCGCGTTAGTGGGGGGAGATGCCAGCGAGAACGCGCGAATAACAAAGGCGATCTTCGGCGGTGAACGCGGCGCACCACGCGATGCTGTCTTATTAAATGCCGCCGCCGCTATCGCCGCCTTTGATGGCGAAACAGATCGAACAATTCAAGAGCGAATCTCAACTTCTCTCATCAAGGCATCAGCAGCAGTTGATTCAGGTGCCGCATCACAGTTACTGGAAAAATGGGCCACTCTCAGCCAAACTCTTTCTGCAAATTAATCTAACGGTCGGCGGGTCCGCTTTCGCTTAAATTGCATAAGTTGATCAAGGGTGGTGACGTTGTGAGAGCCCAACCTTTCAAAGATTCCGTGGAGCACATCCACCGTGGCACGCGCATCATCCAAAGCACGATGGTTGGGTGAAGTCGTCGCACCAAAGAAAGGTGCCAGCGTAGATAAGCGGCAATTTGGAACTTCATCGCGATCAAGCACATATCTCGCAACACGGGCGGTATCAATAACTTTGTAATCCGGCCATTGATAAGAATGACTGGCCGCCGCTGCCTTCATAAAGCTCATATCAAAAGGGGCATTGTGCGCCACTAAAACGGTGCTGGTACTTGCGCCAAGGAAATCAATAAAAGTCGGCAGTACTTGATCAATGGTTGGAGCACTAGCCAACATCTGATCTGTGATTCCAGTGAGTGAGGTTATGAATTCAGATAGGTAGTGGCCGGGGTTTACAAGGCTCTGAAATTCACCGATAACTTCACCACCCAGAACTTTTACTGCCCCGATTTCCGTTACACCAGCGCCGGTGGATGGGGCCGAGCCAGATGTTTCGAGATCGAAGACAACAAAGGGGATATCGCTCAATAGCGGGGAAGTATCTGACATAAATGTAAGGCTAATGCATGGCTGTGACAGAGCCCGCTTTGCTACTTCGAAAGAGTCGCCTTGACCATCTGCAGAAGTAATTTGGAGTCAACTTCCCAATCACTTGGGATCTGAATCGTCTTCTTATTTACCTTGTAGCCTCCTAGCTTAGGGCGCATTTCATCTATTACCTCAGCGCTCCAAGGTGCGATCAGCAAATAACCCTTTGTCGCTGATACGCCAAAGACGTACTTCTCTCCAAGACGCAGAATCGGATGATTCCAAGCGATGACTAGCTCCATCTTTGGATATTTGCTTCGGATAGTTTTGAAAATTTGACGCATAGTTTTCGCCTGCTGCGGAGTTACAGTTTTGAAGTAATCAGCGGTACCGGTGAATCTGTGCGCAGAAACCGAACCACGTGAGTACATGACTAAGGCATTTGCGTGAGCTTGAGAGAATCCGTAGTTCTCACGCAAGTGAGCAACTTGTTCAGGATATTTCTTGCCCTCCAACTTTGCCATAACTGCAAACCAGTACTTCATCTTCTCGCCATATCGCTTTTCAATAGCGGGGAAGTGTGATTCGCGAAGGGGATCTTTAGCCACAATAATTCCTAGCTTTTATTCTCTTTATCTCGATTTCTTTTATCCCGAAGTTTCAAAGAGATGCCATAAACCAAAAAGAGAACGATTGATGGGGGATAGAGGATTACCGGAAGGATAATCAACACAGCTGCAACTAGCTTTAATTTTGGAGTTAGGCGATCCCATTCTCCAAGAAAACCGCCGCGAGGTTCTTTCTCCACGAAGTTAGATCAGACTACTTACTTGCAAGGCGAGCTTCGCGACGCAAGCGTTGTTCGGCAGGATTCGGAACTGGCACCGCACCAATCAATCGCTTGGTGTACTCCTCACGAGGGCTCTTCAAGATTTGATCTCGGGTACCAACCTCAACTAAGCGACCATTCTGCATAACTGCGATACGGTGCGACAAAATGTCTACGACTGCCAGATCGTGAGTAATAAAGAGACAAGCAAACTTCAATTGATCTTGCAGGCTCTGCAAGAGTTCAAGGAACCGTGCCTGCACTGAAACATCTAGCGCCGAAGTAGGTTCATCAGCAATCAATAAACTTGGCGTCAGCGCAAGTGCGCGAGCAATACCAACACGTTGGCGCTGTCCACCAGAAAGCTCGTGCGGATAGCGATTTCGATATGACCGTGGCAATTCAACGCTATCTAGTAGATCTTCAACGCGACGATCTAACTCAGCGCCTTTTGCATCACCAGAGAGGAGTAGCGGTTCACCGATACTTTCGCCGATTGGAAGACGAGGATTTAACGAGCTTCCGGGATCTTGAAAGACGATTCCGGTGAATCTACGGATCTCGCGTAGTTCTTGTGGCGTTGGCTTAGATATGTCACGGCCAACTATTTCAATCTTTCCCTCAACTGCCGGAAGCAACCCGATTGAGGCGCGTCCAACTGTGGTCTTGCCAGAGCCTGACTCGCCTACAAGCCCAACGATCTCACCAGGGAAAATCTCAAGACTGAAGTCGGTAACGGCGCGGAAAGCTGGAACGCGACCCTTCTTTGGATATTCAATAGAAACGTTCTGCAATTTAAGCACTGGAGGTAGTCCTACGAGCTCTGGCTTTAACTCACGAACCGCAACTGAGCCTAACTTTGGAACCGCAGCGAGGAGTTGTTGCGTGTACGGATGCTGTGGTCGGTTGAAGATTTGATCGGAAGTTCCGTATTCAACGGTCAAACCATCCTTCATCACCAAAATATCATCAGCCAAGTCTGCAACTACTCCCATATCGTGTGTAATCAGCAGAATCGCAGAATTCAACTTGTCGCGAAGATTACGAATTAAGTCGAGAATTTCCGCCTGAACAGTCACATCGAGGGCCGTTGTTGGCTCATCTGCAACAAGCAAACCAGGATCACAAGCAAGTGATTGAGCGATCATTGCGCGCTGGCGCTGTCCACCAGAAAGTTGATGTGGGTACTTGTTAAATGATGCTTCTGGGTCAGGGATTTCCACCATCTTGATCAATTCGATGGCTCGAGTCTTCGCCTCTTGCGGACCCATGTCGTAATGCGTGCGCAGAGTTTCAACTATCTGGAAACCGATTGTGTAGAGCGGATTTAAAGCAGTCATTGGCTCCTGGAAGATGTAAGCAACATCAGCGCCACGAGTTTTGCGAAGTAGTGACTTCTTCGCACCAACCATTTCAACTCCATTGACTTTAACGCTTCCGGAAACGCGAGCGTTAGATGCCAAAAGGTCCATCAAACCCATTGCAATTGAGGTTTTACCAGAGCCTGATTCACCTACGACGGCAAGCACTTTTCCAGCCTGGACTTCAAAGTTCATATCGATTGCAGCTGGATACCAAATGCCCTCAACGTAGAAGTCGATGTTGTACTTTGATACTTCAAGGACCGGCTGAGTAGTTGTGCTCATTTTCCTTCTCCTGCAATACTTAGGTGATGAATGAAACCTTTAGACCGCGAAGTAACTTTGCCTGGGCGATCACTTCTTACATACTGATCACGCTTTTCGCTCTCAATACCCTTTGGGTTATTGAAGATAATCTTAAAATTATTCGAGATTTGATTGTCTGCGCCCTTCTTAGCGCCTTGGTTTACATTTTTTGGATTAAACCCAAGCTCGTCTTGGGAGCCGAAGCAATCCAAGTCGTAAATCCTTTTAGAACTGTGTCTATTGCTTATGGTGACGTTATTGATTTGGAGACTAAGTGGAGCCTTGCCATTGTTCACAAGGACGGAAAAACGAGAGTCTGGGTGGCGCCGGCAAGCGGCAAGCAGCGTTGGGTTGCTGAAATAAAATTTGGATGGATTGGTGGAAATTCCGCTAGAAGCGCAATTAGATCTCCTCAATCCACCGGAATGGAATCTATGAGCGCGAGTCTCGACAGTTTGAGCGGACAAGCGGCTTACATTATCCGTGAACGTATGAAGAGAAGTCATTAGGAATTAGCCTCGCTCAATTCCTTAGCTTTCTTGCGATCCTTCAACGAAATGTGTCGACGTTGACGTGGATCAAAGGCGTCACGTAACCCATCTCCAATAAAGTTAACACATAGCGCTATAGAGATAATTAATGCACCGGGCCACCAAAATAGCCAAGGGCTAATACTAAAACTTCCTTGGTATTCACTGATTAATAGACCGAGAGAAACATCTGGTGGCTTGACTCCAAAACCAAGGTAACTCAAGGCAGTCTCCGCGAGAATGGCGCCTGACAGAAGCAATGTACCTACCACGACAATAATTCCTATTGCATTTGGGAGAATGTGCTTAAAAATTATTCTACGGTCTGAAGCGCCAGCGACTCGGGCGGCGTCAACAAATTCTCGCTCACGAAGCGTCAAAAATTCTGTTCTTACGAATCGGGCAAGGCCCATCCAAGCAAACAGACCGAGCATTATTGCAAGAGGTACCACTCCAAGATTTCCGAATCTGAAGCCGATTACCGCACCAATAACAATTGTCGGTGTCACTAAAAACATATCAGTGATTCTCATCAGAACAGCATCAACAACTCCGCCGAAGAATCCAGCAATTGCTCCGATAAATGTGCCGATTACGATTCCCAAAATACCCACTATTAACATTACGAGGATTGATTGTTGAGCGCCACGCATTACGAGGGCAAAGTAGTCAGTACCAATAATGTCGGTCCCGAATGGGTGCGCGCCAATTTGAATTCCATCACCATCCAAAAATCCAGGAGCTAGATCGAGAGTCGGACATCCTGTGACTCCACCGTTACAAGTACTCGCAAGAGCGCCCTCAGGGTCTATTTGGGTGATTTTATATGGCCACCATCCAGGGATTGCAATCTTGAAGCTTCCAAACCCAATGGTTATACCGAGCGAGGTGTAGACCATGACAAAAATCGAAATCAGGGTTATGAGCGAAGCCATTGCTGCCTTATGTTTAATAAAGCGCTTAATAATAATTTGGCGCTGACTTAGACCTTCGGTCTCTTTACTCTCAATAGCATTTTCGTTGCTATCTGATGGAAAATTAATCGACTTCTTATTTTCATCCATTGTCGTCTACTTCCTGATTCTAATTCTAGGATCGACTACACCGTAGAGCAGATCGGCTACGAAATTAGCGAGAACCGTCAGCGTTGCCGAGATAATAAATACGCCCATGAAAAGGTTGAGGTCATATCCAGTAAGTGCATCGTTAAACAATCGACCCATTCCTTTCCAAGCGAATACACCTTCAGTAATAATTGCTCCGCCGAAGAGACCCGCAAAGTCATTAACAAGAATTGTTGTCAATGGAAGCATTGCATTGCGCATTCCGTGTCGTACGACAACGGTCCGCTCGCTCAATCCCTTTGCTCTAGCGGTTCTGATGTAATCCATATTTAAAACTTCGAGCAAGCTTCCACGAGAGAACCGGATATAGCCTGCGAACGAAATCAGGGTTAAGGCAATTGTTGGCAGCACTAGGTGAAGCGCTGTATCCAATCCTGAGATCCAGAAATTATCTAGTTGCTCCTGGGTCAAGAGATCATTCGATTGACCCAACGTTGGAACAGGTCGTCCACTAACTGCATCGGAGTTCATATAAGCGGAGAACTCACGCATGAATCTATCCACAATAATTGGAACAGTAGAAGTTAACGCAGTAAAGAAACCGATTCGAAGATAAACACGTCGATCAATTGTGCTAATGAAATATCCAATAGCGCTTCCAATAGAGATGGTGATGGCGAAAATGGCAAAAACATTTTTCAGTGAAGCATCTTCGGTCATTAATGTTTGTAAAGGATAGTAAAGAGCTACCACCGCAAATGCGGCCCCAAAACCAGATAGGCGACCTTTCTTACTATCCATTCCTGATATTAGCTGAATCACAATCGCGGCATTACAAAAGGCGAGAAATGCAACACCAAATAAACCGAGCGATGGATCGATGAACCACTGTGTTGCGCTGGCAAAGGATAGTAAGGCGGCAGCAAACACCGCCGCACCAGCAAGAATCGTGAAGAATTGAATACGTGCGCCACCAACGAAACCAGCGGCAATCAGGCCAAACACTAGTGAATACATAACTATGGTTGATACCGAGATTGTCGGGTTAACTAGAAAGTCGTTGAATTGAATGGCCATAAATTCTTTGAGTAGAACTGCTACCCAGAATATTGGAAGCGAGAAGAGTAGAAAGGAAACGAATGTCATCGAGTAGTCGAAACGGCTGTATTGACGAATCGCGGTAATCATTCCAACAGAGATGCCGAGAATAATCGCTAGAAATGTTGCAGTTATAACCAATTTCACTGTGACCGGTAGTGCTTGCGCAATCACATCGTAGACTGGCAGTTTCATCCGAGTTAGACCCATATCGAAGTCGCCCCATAAACCTGCCACGATTCCACGCAACCAAGTGAAATATCTGATTGGAGGCGGAACATCAAGTTGCAGTTCTCTAGTCATCTGCAAAATTAAATACTCTTTATTTTCAGCAGTGCTCTCACCGAAAACTGAGAGTGGATCAGATGAGTATGCCTGCAAGTTATAGGCTAGGAAACTTGAGCCGAAAACGATGACAAACATCATCCCGAGGCGTCTTAAAATGTACTGTAACAAAATGTCATCCCAACTACGGCTACACCGTATAAGCGCCTAGCACTGCAAGAGTGCAAATAATGAATCAAAGCCTAGCACTGTAAAAAAGAACTGGGATGCCTTTTCAGACATCCCAGTTCTTTATATTTACTTCCTTTTAACTATTGGTTAGTAAGACCATTCCCAATAATTCCAAGTGATGTTGTTGCCTATCGGAGCAGTCTTAATGCCCTTTAGAGCCTTGTTGTATGCAGTGATATTTGGATTTGCATACAGTGGAAGTCCCCACGCATTAGCTACAACAATCTTCTCAATTTGTCCGCGAATGTCCGTAATTTGCTTCGCGGTGAGAATTTCACTCTCTAGTCTCTTTGCGAGAGTGTCGACAGTTGAATCGTTCCAACCCCAAACATTGTTTGCGCCATCTGACTTGTAGATGGAGACACCATTTGCTTGTGAAAGGCTCGTCAACGAGAAGCCGTGCATGATCACGTCGTACTGAGCGCTCTGGTTTGACTTAGTTCCGAAGAGATCACCGATAGAGAAGAGTTCAACATCAAACCCAGCCTTCTTTACCTCCGCCTGAACCAGCTTAGCAAGAGCGGTACGAAGTGTTGTAGTTGCGTGAACGAACTTGATCTTCACCGGAGCCACTGTGTCAGATGCAGTTGGGTAGTACTTCTTTACGATGGCCAAAGCTGCTGCAGTACGTTCAGCTTGGGTTCCATCTGAGAAGACATTCACACCTGAAGTCTTAGTGATTGTGTTGTATGCAGGTGTTCCCTGGAATACAAACTGTGAATTTAGAGGCGTTGCATCTTCTTTAACAGGTGCCACTAAGTTCGTAACCATTTGTTGACGAGGTGTAGCTAGTAGAAACGCCTTACGAAGATCCTTTGCACGGGCTGAGTTACCTGCGAAAGGACCAGAGTAGACATCTGTGTTTCCAAAGCCGGTGTCAGTACGAAGGTGGAATATTGAGTATCCACCACCTACTGCTGTTTTGGTTGTTACGTTTGGCATAGCGGACAAGGTGATCTTGTCATTACCAGTTGGAAGGGTGTTGTAGTAAACGTCGATATCGCCGTTACGCAACGCTTGAACCTGCGCTGTGTTTTCTTGAATGATCTTGATTACAACAGTCTTGATTGGATTCTTTGTCGCCATCGCAGGTCCTGAGTTGTACTTAGGGTTGCGCACGAAGGTCATTGAATCGCCGAAAGTGAACTTAGAAACAATAAATCCACCGTTGCTTACGAGAAGCAGTGGGTTTGTATCTTTATCAACCTTGGTTACGTCATAGCCCTTGGTGTATAGCGCACCAATCTTCTTCAGGTTGGTTGAATTCTTGCTATTGAAGTCCTTAAGGAACTTAGCCTTTGCAGCAGCGTTAACTGAAGCAGATTGCAGACCTTTCTTGCCATCAGCAATGAGTGACATTGCGTGAACAGGGCTTGGTCCAGGTGCAAGAAGCTCCCAGTCTGGAAGTGGTTTTGCAAACTTGACTGTCAAAGTCATGTTGCCATTGCTGAGTTTTGGCTCTCCAACAACGTTGTCATCGTAGGCGCCGCCATAGCTACCGCTATCGAACGCTGGCTTTGTATCAGCGTTGCTTGGATCTCCAAGACCTGCAGCCTTTGAGTACTTCGAAGAGGCAATGATGTGAGAGAGAAGTAAATCTACGGCGTCAATCTTTGTGCCGTCAGACCATGTTTGACCACTCTTAACGTCATATTGAATCTGGAAGTCTTTTGGAGCCTGCTTAACAATCTTCATTGTTCCAAACTTGGTGTTCATAATTAAGTTTGCTTTGTCGTCGTAGTACAAGAATCCCATACCTGTCAACGAACCGACGAGAGAGTTATACGCAGTGTTGTTATCGCTTGTACCTGAGTTCAAAGATGTGATATCACCCTGTGAAAGCAGAACGACTGTTGATCTAGTTGCAGCCTGCGCTGGGGCGAGCGCGCCTACAGAAAAAGCACCGGCAAGCAGCGAAGTCGCTGCTGCTGTTGCCAAGGCACGTAATGCCAAGTTTCTTTTCATGCTTATATTTCTCCTTATAGTTTGGACCGCGACGGGCTGCACCTATCTCCACGAGTGAGTTAGCGGTGTTTATATCGGGCCTTTTGCTGGAAATAGTAAGGTAAATCCACCTATTTGACTACCCCCTAGTAAAGAGACTCCAGCTGATTTTCAGGTCGGTACCCGTTCGGCTACCTGCCCCGATAGAAGTTGAGCCGGGGCGGCTAAAGGAGGGTGAGGGTGATCTTTCTTGCGTAAGGAGGCGATGATGGCAAAAACCGAGTTTGTTGAGTTGGACCACAGGGAGCAGATTGACCATATAACAGCGTTGGCTCGGGAGGCCCTTCTGGCCTATCCCTTTGAGGTTCGAAGTCTGGAAGTTATAAATTTTGAATTCAATGCAACCTTCAAAATCGAAAGTACTTCAAATGAGACTTTCGCGCTTCGCGTAAATGTAAATTCCGAGCGCACCTTTGCAAACCTTCAGGCTGAGATAGCCTTGGTCGCCTTTCTCAATGAATCAAAGAAAGTAACTTTGCCGCACCCAATTGCGAACAAGGCAGGGCAATTTGCCCAAACGATTTTCTCTCCGTTAATGAAAAAGGAATTGGGAGTAGTTCTTTACTCCTGGCTAGATGGTGAAGTGCTCGGGGATGAGCCAAGCGAAGAGTCACTGAAGGAACTTGGTGCAGCTATGGCGCATATGCACCAAGAGGCGCAGAGTTTTGTTCTGCCTACTGGCAGCGAGCTTCCTGTATTAAGGGACTTCATGTGGGGGACCACCGATGTTCTTTTCTCAGAAGAAAGTGTGATTGAAATTGATGAGAAGAAGGAATTGGAAAGAGTTAGACAGGCGATCGAAGAGATCATCCAAGACCTATATGAGAAAGAAGATCCGATCGCTATCCACGCAGATTTACACGGTTGGAATGTAATGACCTTTGGCGATGAACTTTTAATATTCGATTTCGACGATTCGGGAATAGGGCTGCGAGTTCAGGACCTGGCTACGAGTCTGTACTACCTGGATACGCCCGAGCAAGATGCAGCGCTGTTGGAGGGGTATCAATCAATAATGGATCTTCCGGTCTTCAGCCAGTATCAGATGAAGGGTTTACTTTTGCAACGCCGAATAATTCTGCTCAATTACCTCTTCGATACGACGAATGTTGAGCACCGCGAAATGGCTCCTAATTACTTAGTTGAAACCCTTCGCAGGTCTAGAGAATTTCTGGAACAGAGATAGACAATACTTGACCTTTACCTTCATTCACATCACAAAAGGTGCCTATTCTTTTCCACTTTCACATCAGGAATTTCGCAGGGCGCACCGTCGCAGCAATTAGTCTTCATATGGCAATTCGGGCAGAGCCAGCGAGTTGAAACTGGATCGTACGGCTGCCCGCAGAAGTCGCAGGGCATTTGGTTATTGGCGCTCATCCCCAAAATGTAAATCAGGAGGTGAGCATTTTCTTGGTTGTAGGCAATTTGACGCGCCTTCGAATTAGGGAGATTTATTCGATTCCACCCACTTTTCATTAAATGGACGGTGAAAGGAGCGAAACTTTCGAGTCAAGGTCAATCAGAAATCAGCGCGCGACTTATGAAGTTGAGGTTATCTCGAGACCATTTCCTAATTAATGAAGATTTGCGTCGCAGTCGCCGACACGCCACGAAGTTAATGTGGCGACAAATCCTGCGCGAGTTGGAGCGCAAAGCATGGGCCCGGCCATCCAAGAGAGTTTTGAATCAAGTGGAGTGACACGAACGAGCCGAAAGTCATCGTCAGCCTTTGCTCTAACTGTCAGCGCATCACCGCTTCGGCTTACTCTAATTGTTACCTCTTTCCCGATCCACTCGGCGACTCGACCAGTAGACCAGTCTGATTTATTTTGAGTCACGACAGCACCGAGCTGCGGATACCCGTCGCTCATCTCTACGCCTGCTTTGACCCAATTTTTCTCATCACTTCTGATGAGAATTCCACATTGATCGAACTGCTCTTTGAAGTCGAGGATAAATGAGACTTCAATCGCAGTTTCGATCGAGAATTCGCGAAGCAATGCGTGACCGTCATCGTGGATGAAACCATAAGAAGTAATCCGCCACCAATCACTTTGCTCCGCTGCCTCAACAATTAGCAAGTTATCTTTCAATGTTTGTGAAACAGGAGTTCGCGTCCACTTACCTTCTGACCAGGAGATTGATTTCATTTTTTTGGAAATTGTACTGTTTTCAGAAGGGACTCTGCATAGGCAATTTGAATTCCAGGAAATATCGGGTTTTTTAGGCTAATCAAATACGCACAAGAAAGATTAACTTTTTTACCTTTAAGTGGAGATTCCAAATACGATCCTGTGACTGGTTTGCCAGCAGAGATCGCGAATGGACCCCAGCCGCCCCATAAAAGCTCTTTTCTATAAATTTTTGTCTCATTTTTAAATCCAGGTGGTGTCTGGTCAGCGCACTTTGCAGAAAAAGTCTTAGACCTCTTATCGATAGATACCTTAAAATCTACAGGTTGTGGATATCTTGCCTCGAAGACAATGAACGCATCAGACACTTTCGGAAAGTTTGGATATTTAAAGTTTTGGGGAGGATTTATTGCTACAGGCGCTCCAAGCCAAGCGCTTTGGCGCGAGAACATGTCAAAGGCAGACACATTTCTTATTACAGTCTGACCAAAACTATCTTTTTCCTTAACCGGATAGATGATCTTCGCATTTGCTGGTATCAGTCTCAGATTGGCAGCACCTTGTAAGGCGAAGCGAGTCGACATATAGATTGTACGCAAACCTGTTTGAGACGCGTTGTCATACTTAAATGTGCAAGTCGCAGAGTACTCATTCTTTACCAACTCAATCAATTTCGCTGAGATATTTGAGCCGCCATCGTTACAAATTAGATCGTTCTCTACAATTTGATAGCCATCAGTTTCTATAAGAACTGAAAAATTCACTTCCTGCGGAGAGGAGTTAGTTTGAATAATCGGATTCGAGATTGTTGTGTACTTAACTCTCAAATACTGGTCCTGGTTAACGTTGGAGAGTGCACTTGGCGTTGAAAGGGAAATGATTACGAGAGTTACAACACTGACACCACTAAGAAAAAAACGCTTCATGAGGAGAATTCTATGGAGTATCGAAGGAAGTGGGGAGATACAAGTAAAAAAGATGGAGTTTTGATCTTAATGGCTCTGAAATCTACTCATAATTCGAGATTCTGCTTTCAGAATTGCGTAGGCGATGAGAATCAAAACGATAATGGTTACGAGATAGACCAAGTATTGGTTCTCGGGGGTAGCAAATCGTGCAATCGCTAAGCCTCCTAAGCGATTGTGAATCAGGTATAGGGGGTAGGTAATTGCACCC
>Ga0315899_10001047_pt1 | contig 32148 bp, 27 predicted proteins | sample LakEriMetagenome_2_FD_203518 | JGI IMG/M metagenome (GOLD analysis project Ga0315899, IMG submission 203518) | Freshwater fungal communities from buoy surface, Lake Erie, Ohio, United States - Buoy 4 MA112 | ecosystem: Environmental > Aquatic > Freshwater > Lake | place: USA: Lake Erie, Ohio...
TTCCTGCGATTATTGCTGCTTCCATTTCGCCCCCTTCTGGATGATCCTTAACCACCCAGGTTCCTTCTTTGTTGGAAAAAGATGATCTAACATGAATTGGTAGATCAAAACGCCTGGCATACTCAACGCAACGTAGGTGTAACACTTTGGCACCACTTGCTGCTAGCTCTAACATTTCATCATATGTGACAGTTGATAACTTCTTAGCAGATGGCACCACTCTTGGATCTGCTGAGAAGATTCCATCAACATCTGTATAGATCTCACAAACATCTGCCTCTAACGCTGCAGCGAGCGCCACAGCAGTTGTGTCAGAGCCACCTCTACCTAAAGTTGTAATGTCATTTGTATCTTGTGAGACTCCTTGAAAGCCAGCAACAATTGCAATCGCACCTTCCTTTAATGCCTCTTGAATTCTGCCTGGTGTCACATCAATAACTCTTGCCTTGCCATGTGTTGAGGTTGTAATAATTCCAGCTTGAGAACCAGTAAATGATCTTGCTTCATGTCCTAAATTTGAGATCGCCATTGCAAGCAGTGCCATAGAGATTCGCTCACCTGCTGTTAACAACATATCTAACTCACGCCCATTAGGAAGTGGAGAAACTTGGTTAGCTAAATCAATTAATTCATCGGTGGTATCACCCATGGCCGAGACCACAACTACTACTTGATGGCCACTCTTCTTGGTGGCAACAATGCGGCTAGCAACCCGCTTGAGCCCTTCAGCGTCAGCAACAGATGAACCACCAAACTTTTGAACAATCAAACCCATGGCTTAAGTGTGGAGCATGAAATTAGGATCTAGGGAATTATCTCAAATAGTAAGACAGGTAAACATCTTAAATAATGAGATTAATCAATTATCGTAGCTGCGCCTGCCCTCAAAAGCTCTTCCTAGGGTGATTTCATCAGCATATTCAAGATCTCCTCCTACCGGTAGCCCTGAGGCAAGACGGGAGACCTTTATACCGAGTGGCTTAATCAACCGAGTTAAATATGTAGCAGTTGCCTCACCTTCCAGGTTTGGATCGGTAGCAATAATGATTTCACTTATTTCTGTCTGGGCCAATCTAGTCATTAACTCTTTAATCCTTAAGTTCTCTGGTCCCACTCCATCAATTGGAGATATCGCGCCCCCTAGTACATGGTACTTACCTTTAAACTCTCTAGTTTTTTCAATTGCTAATACATCTTTACTCTCTTCAACTACACAAATAGCAGTGTTATCTCTTCTTGGATCCCGGCATATCTTGCATAATTCTTCTTCAGAGATATTGCCACAGGTTGTGCAGAACTTAACTCGCTCTTTCACAGTTTTTAAAACCTCAGCAAGACGTGTCACATCAACTCGATCAGAGGCGATAATATGAAAAGCAATTCGTTGCGCGCTCTTTGGACCAACACCAGGAAGACGACCTAGCTCATCAATTAAATCTTGAATTATTCCCTCATACATAAGTTATTAACTAAAAAATACTTAGTTGGACTCCTTAATAACTTTTGCCCCTAATTTACTTGCTAAAAGATCAGCCCCTGAGAGCATGTTGGCATCTGCTGGGTCCTCATCAACCCTTGCCATAGTTGTGGTTGCAACTGAGGAATCTACTGTTGCAACTATCTTTCTTCTCACTCCTGCCACCTCTTCAAAGGCATCAGATAAAATCACATCACTTTCTGACCTAACAAATGAATCACGTGCTCCTGCATTAACAATTCCGATGCTTATGCTCTCATCATCGATAGAAAGTATTTGAGCACTCGTTGCAAGAAGTGACCAGGTTAATCTGCGCTTTCCTTTAACATTTTCAATTACCTGCGGCCACATCCTACGAAGTGAGGCTATATCTGCCTGACCACTCGGCTTGTGATTACTGCCTTTACTCTCTGTCTTTACTGGTTCACTTTTTGCTACTGCAACCGGCTTACTCTCAGCCTTAGATGCCGGCTTTACCTCTTCAACTACTGGCGCACTCTTTGCCACCTTTGGCTCATTGCTTGTTGAACTACCTGTTGCTGCTGATCTTTCAAGCTTTTCAACACGGGCTAAAAGGGCTGCATCATTACCGGCAGGAAGCATCATTTGGCCGCAAATTAACTCCAAAATTAACCTAGGAGGAGTTGCCCCTCTCATCTGGGTTAAACCATTTGCTACTAAATCAGCAGCCCTTATCAGGTTTGCAATACCAATTAATTTTGCCTGGGTTCTGATGCGATCTATTTGATCAGCGGGTAATTCCTTTAATACTTGGGAGTTATTGTCATCAACTGCGCCAACAATAATTAGATCACGAAGTCGCTCAAGCAGATCTTGTGCAAATCTTTTTGGATCCTGTCCTGACTCGACCACGCGGTCGACTGTGTTAAATAGTGAGGCAGAATCTTGGGCAGCGAGTGCATCAATTGCCTCGTTCAATAACGCCCCATCTGTATAACCAAGCAGTGCTACAGCAATTTCATAGGTGACGCCATCTTTACTGGCACCAGCTAGTAATTGACCAAGAACTGAGAGCGCGTCCCGCACAGAACCACCGGATGCTCTAACAACTAATTGAATAACTCCTTTTGCCACCTTAATACCTTCTGATTCACAAACTTTTTCAAGGTGTGAAGCAAGAATTGCAGGTGGGACTAATCTAAATGGATAATGATGAGTTCTAGATCTAATTGTTGAAATTAGCTTTTCTGGCTCTGTTGTGGCAAAGATAAATAAAACATGTGCTGGTGGCTCTTCAACTACTTTAAGTAACGCATTCGCAGCTCCTGGTCCTAACTGATGAGCCTCATCAATAATATAAATTTTGTATCTAGATTGAACTGGTGCAAAGAATGCTTTATCTCGAAGATCTCTGGCATCATCTACTAATCCATGGGTTGCTGCATCTAATTCAATTACATCAAGTGAGCCAGGGCCATTTGCAACTAAATCCTTACATGATTGGCATACCCCACATGGATCTGGTGTTGGGCCTTTTTCACAATTCAAAGATCTGGCCATAATTCTGGCACTTGATGTTTTGCCGCATCCTCTTGGTCCACTAAATAAATACGCATGGTGAATTTGTCCTGAGGTTAAAGCATTACTCAATGGAGTTGTTACATGCTCTTGACCAATTACATCTGCAAAAGTTGATGGGCGATACTTGCGGTATAGAGCTAATGACATTTACCGCCTCCTTTGCTTAAGATATTAAAACTCTTGCTAAAAAATAGGATCCCCCGTACACCCACTAGAGCGCACCTACCCTTGCTGCATTCCTGCCCTGGGGGAGTTTGGCACGTTAATGCCGCACGGGGGATCTAACGGTAAATCTTAGTCATCACCACCGATACCCTTAAGCCTTGTAAGAAAATGGAGGATTCGCATAGCGGCCGAGTGCGCACGCTTGGAAAGCGTGTGTAGGGCAACCTACCGAGGGTTCAAATCCCTCATCCTCCGCCAAAATTCAAGCAAGATAAGGCAGCCATGAAGTTATTAGTTTATATCCCTTGCCACACAGATTTTTCGCAAGCCACAAATCAGGCTCAAGCGGTTCGTCGGCAGTTTAATGATTTTAAGCAGGTTAGTAACAATTTGACCCTAGAAATTGAACTGATTGTTTCAGTTAATTCGTATGAACCAACCCCTACTGAAAGAAAATTAGCAGACTTGGTATGTGATTCGGTTCTGTACAACGGTAGTGGCTATATGGCAGATGTAAACATCTCAAAAGGCTTTCTTATCGCACTGGAAAATAAGCCAGATCTACTTTGGCTTTTATCGACAAATGACAATCTAAAACCAAATGCGTTGAAAAACATATTTAATGCGTTTATTGAAAATGATTCAATCGATTTATTGGTAACCAGCTTGAATTTAGATCAAGTCTTTGTTGAAAAACAGATCATTGATCCAGCAAAAACCGGATTCAGTTACGGACTAATTAGTGCCGTTGTGTACCGACTTGAAAGAATATTCCCGTACTTGCACAATGGACCTTTTATGGCCTGGACTGGGTGGTCTCAACTTGCAGTCATGCAATCTGCAATGGATGGATTAGGTGGTCTTAATGTTCGGGCTATTCCGTTTGAGAATGTCTATCAACAACGCGAGCGAGATCTAGCTTCTGCTGGAAAAGCATATGCACATTCGATTTTTGGTATGTTGATTCTCGGAGTGGTCTTAAAGAACTCTCGGGCTAGCACAAAAAAATTTATTAGAAAATTCGTTTTTAGCAATTTTTATGCATGGCATTTGTTTAGTCGGAAATGGAACTACTCAAAACAATTAGTCGGCAAAGAGAATTATCTAGGCTGGAATCAACTTATTGCTGAGTCTTTAATCTGGAAAAATTCACCGCTAACCTATGTTTTTTACACATTCGCGAAGAAATTTCCATTCGAAAATTTCAGTGAAAATAAAAAAATTATTAGAATCAAGCGAGGATTTGATAAGTTGCTTAATCAAAGTAAGCACTATAAATAGGAGATAGCCTATTTCTCTAGATTAAATCTCAACGCCAATATATTTAGTCTCTAGAAACTCTTCAATTCCAGCAAAGCCACCTTCGCGGCCTAACCCTGATTGCTTAAATCCACCAAATGGCGCTGCTGGATCTGAAATAACTCCTTTATTGATTGCCACCATTCCAGATTCCAAAGACTCTGCCACTTTTATCGCTCGTTTTAAATCTGCTGAATAGACATAAGCAATTAAACCAAACTCTGTGGCGTTAGCCAGTTCTATTGCCTGATCATCTGAGTTTGTAATGACAATTGGCGCTACTGGCCCAAAGATTTCCTGACTTAAAATTGGATTATCATTTTTAACAGATAAAACAGTTGCAGGATAAAAAGCACCAGCACCTGTTGGAGATTTTCCGCCTGTTTTTAAAGTGCCACCTGCAGATACAGATGAGTCAACCAATTCTGCAATTTTATTGCGCTCTTTTACTGAAACACTTGCGCCTAGTTGAGCACCAGGTGAAGTGCCGGCTGCCATCTTTAGGCCACCCATTGCCTTGCTTAATTTCTCAGTGAATTGATCTGCTACCTCTTTAGCAACATAAAATCTATTAGCGGCGGTGCAGGCAGCGCCACCATTTCTCATTTTGGCAAGGAGTGCGCCACTTACTGCTTCATCAACATTGGCATCTGATAAAACTAGGAAAGGAGCATTGCCACCTAACTCCATGGAGCATCTGATTACTCGATCCGCTGCTTCCTTAAGAAGCACACGGCCAACCTCAGTTGACCCTGTGAAAGATAAGTTAACAACTCTTGGATCCTTCAAAATCTTTGCAATTGCGGGGCCTGTTGGAGATGGCAAAATTAAATTAACCACTCCTACTGGAACCCCTGCACGCTCTAAGATTTCAATTATTGCTAAGGCTGTCAGAGGAGTTTCACCGGCTGGCTTAAGAATTACTGTGCATCCTGCAGCTAGCGCTGGTCCAATCTTTCTAGTCGCCATCGCAGCTGGAAAATTCCAAGGTGTAATTAAAAGTGAAACCCCAATTGGTTGTTTGGTGACAATAATTTTTTTATCACCACTTGGGGAGGTTCTAAACTCACCATTAATTCTTACTGCTTCCTCTGAAAACCATCTAAAAAACTCTGCGGCGTATAAAACCTCACCCTTGGCATCACTTAATACTTTGCCATTCTCTCTTGAAATAATCTCAGCTAGCCGATCAGCTTCAGCCACCATAATTTCAAATGCTTTGCGCAAAATTTCACCACGAACGCGGGGCGCTGTTTTTGCCCAACCTTTAAAGGCGCGGTGGGCTGCATCTACTGCCTCGATGCATTGCTCCTCAGATGAGATTTGTACATTAGCAATTACTGATTCATCAGATGGATCTGTTACTGGCATAGTTGATGCGCCATTAACCCACTTGCCATCAATATAGAGCTGGGTAGAAAGTTGCATAAAGATAAGCATACGCACACTTTTTAACGCTTAAAAATCAAGAAATAAACAGGCGTATACTTACCTCTCTAGAACTTCTAATTGGAGTGTGTTTTCAATAGTGCCTAAATCTTGGAGTGATAACGCACCAGCGCCAAAGGTGCTCAAAGAGCATGCTCATCTGAAGGACCCATTTTTATATCGGGTAAAAAACCGCTTACTGGGTAAGCCAATTAACCGTCACTCACTGCATGAGCAGCGCTTATCAAAAAAGCATGCCTATGGCGTCCTATCCTCAGATTGCATCTCAAGCTCTGCCTATGGCGGCGAGCAGATACTTGTGGCATTAATTCCAGCCTTTGGTTTAGCTGCCTTCACAATCTTTACCCCAATAATTGGTGTGATCCTAATTATGTTACTAATCATCACCTTTTCCTATCGGGATGTAATTAACACTTACACAAGAGCTGGTGGGGCATATGTTGTTGCTAGAGAAAACTTTGGAAAGGTGATCTCACAGGTTGCGGCAATTGAGTTGATATTTGGTTACATAATCACAGTTGCAATTCAAACTGCCGCTGGGGTAGCCGCGATAATTTCAGCCCTTCCTGAGTTAAGTGATTACAAGGTTGCACTTACTATTTTTGTAATAGCTCTGCTTACCTATATAAATTTGCGTGGCATAAAAGATGCTGGGCTGATCTTTGTACTTCCTTCATACCTATTCTTGGCTGGCATGTTTACCGTCTTTATCTTTGGCCTCTACCGCAGCTTTAATGGAACCCTTCCTGAGTATCCAACTGATTCACCTGGACTTTTGCCACTAGGTGAGCCACAAGGTTTGTTAAGCCTTGCTGCCATCTTGTTGATTTTAAAAGCCTTTGCCAATGGCAGTGCATCTTTGACTGGACTTGAGGCGATCTCAGATTCAGTTGCGCTATTTAAAGAGCCTGAGCACAACAATGCTAGAAAAACCTTAATGTTAATGAGCGCCACCTTGGGTACATTAATTGTTGGCATCGCCTGGCTAGCACACCAAGTAGTTGCAGTTCCTTACGCCTCTGGCACACCAACTGTTATCTCATTAGTTGCCCAAGCATCCCTAGGGAACTCATTGTTTGGTGAGAGTTTTTACTACTTTGTGCAAGCTGCAACCACTTTTATTTTATTTGCTGGCGCTAACACCTGCTTTAATGCTTTTCCAAATATGGTCAATATTGTGGCAAATGATGGCTTTTTGCCAAAGCAGTTAACAAAACGTGGCCACAGACTTGCTTTTTCAAATGGAATTATCTTTATCTCAAGCTTTGCAATTATCTTAGTTATCGCTGCCAAGGCGAGTATTACTACTCTGGCTGCAATCTACGCTCTTGCAGTATTTATTGGTTTTGCCTTAACCGGTTTTGGTATGGCTAAGAAGAACCGAAGTAATAAGGGTAAGTACTACCTGCACCTAACTACTGGTGTTATTGCAATTACCACTGTGTTGTTGTTATCGGTTTTAAAGTTTGCCGATGGCACCTGGTTGGTTGTTATAGGAACACCCATTGTTGCTGCCATCATGCTTAGATTTAATCAACGGTATGGCCAAGAAAATCAGGCGATGATCCTTTCAAGTAGGGATTCAAGGGCAACCTCAATTACCCGCCATGATGTGACAGTTTTGGTAGATCGAATAGATATTGCAACGGTTGGGGCAATTAGATACGCAAGAAGTTTAAAGCCTAGAAATATCAATGCGGTGCACTTTGTAATTGATGATAAGCGGGCGGAGGAGTTGAATAGAAGCTGGCGAGAAAACCCAGCATTTGCCGATGTTTCACTTGAGTTGATTGATTGTCCAGATCGAAGGCTAGTTAACTCTGTAGTTGATTACGCACAAGCTGTTACTGCTGTAGGAGATGTTGAGTTAACGCTATTACTGCCCCGCCGGGCTTACTCAAAGTTTTTAGGCCGCTTACTTCATGATCAAACTGCAGAATCTATTGCTGGCCCCATCTCACAGATTCCTCGTGTTGTGGCCACAATTATTCCCTTTGATGTTCAAAAAATTATTGCTGGGCAAGAAGGCTTTAGTAACTCAACTACTTTTCAAATGCCAGTTGCATCAGAGCCAAAGCGAGTACAAAGCACCTTCACCAAACCACCAATTACTACAGCGAGTAAATCAAATGAGCCGGTAAGTCATTACGCTGAAAATATCACTCCAATTGGAAATATCACCTGGCGAAAACGTGCTCATGTGCAGGGAAGGGTTAGTGCTATTAAGTCTGCCCCATCTGGTTCTTCCCCATTAGTTGAGGTTGAGGTATGGGATGAAAGTGGTGGGGTTACTTTGCAATTTTTAGGTCGTCGTGAGATCTCAGGCCTTGATGTTGGATCACAAGTAAAAGCTGAAGGTATGGTGGGTGAGGATAATGGTCAGTTAATTATTTTAAATCCCTCATACGAAATACTTATATAGACCAATTTTTAAATTTCTAAATAGGATTTTAATGATTAAAAATTTGATTGGTACCTTAACCTGTGCCCAAAGTTATTCTCATAGTTTTTGCCTAATTGTAGTTAAGTATAGACGGTAGCATTGATTGAAAACATGTATACCTGGATTCTTAAGTAATCAAATGTTTACTAACTAAAAAATATTTAAAAGTTTTTTTGCCCCTAAAGTTGATATATGAGAAGTATCAATATACAACCAACCATTTTCAAATACTTTACAGTAAAGTTGTTCACAGAAAATTGGTTTTAGTGAAAAGTAATTTACTCTGTGTTTTTCTAAACTTTTTCTCATATACTCGTCGTCACTAATGAAATCTGGGTCTAAGTTTGCAACCCTAATACTGCTAGTATCACCAAAAACCTTAAAAAGGGTTTGGCTAGCCACAATTTGATCAGACCTTAACAAGGGTGGGGCCCCAATTACTATTAATTCTTCTGTAATTTTAGCAAGCTCAATTATATTTTCTACTCGTAAATCTCGAAGATCAATCTTTGAAATACCTAGATTGGAATAACCATTGTTGACAATATGCTGAGACAAAAAAACCTTTTCTGGTTTATTTTGGTAAATAAACTGCACAATGTCTTCGTTATGATCAAAGCAGGTTTGCTTATTTAAAGCCAATTTCTTATTGAATTCTTGAGACAAAAGAGTGTATTCCGAACCAGCTGCAGTGTTTCTAGTTACAAACTGGCAACCAGCTAGAGTCATGGTCACAGCATTTTTGCCATCTGTATGAGATTTAGTAACAAATGTGTCAATGTAAGCAGCCGAAACAGAATCGCCTATTAACATGTTTATTCCTGTTGAATCTGCTAGTGGGTACCAACAAGGCTGCCCAGAGGTTAATCGATCGCATTTAACATCTGTTCCCACAGCATAAGTTGGTCGATCTGACTTGTTAAATACCCATTTAACCTGTGTAACCCAATAAAGTGCAACCAACAAGAAAATTAATGGCAAAACATTAAATATTACGAAATGCTTAAAAGGCAATTTTAATGTTGATTTACTGTGTGTAGATCTAATCCTGTATCTAGCTTCAAAATTGTTGTAAAGAAATCTAGTAACAAACAACATACTTAAAATGGTTAAAATATAAGCTAAGGGTTTATTTAAAATTTCTAAGTATGGTGAATAATGAAAAATATAAATAATGGGCATGTGACATAAGTAAGCAGAGTAAGACCTATCGCCAATATATAAAACTGCATCATTTATTTTTTGTGAGTATAAATCAATTGTCCTACTCGCAATGGTAATAGAAGTTAATAAAGTGATAATTAGTGGTTTTTGATTCAGATCAAAGTTCGAAAACATAATTAAAACCAAACCAAGAAAACACATAATTCCCACAATTTGCATTTCATTTCTTCTAAAAAATCTAGATGTTTGGATTCCCATTAGCGAAACTAAGCCGCCGGCCGCAAATTCCCAAATATGGGAGGTTGGAAGATAAAAAATTAAACCTTCTGGGTTTCTTATACCAAAACTAACCAATATTGGTGAGAAAAAGTAGTATTGAGAAAGATAACCCAAAATTAAAAGTGTTAACAAAATTGATTTGGGATTTACAATTTTTCTTGATTTAACTACAGTGAATAAAGCAAGAAACAAAATAGGTACGAATAAATAGATTTGTTCTTCTGCAGAGAGTGACCAAAGATGGATTAACGGATTAGGGTTTATGTCGAAATAACTACCACCTGAATATCTGTATGCACCAATGTTACCTAGTAGTAAAATTGATGCGATACCTTGTTGTACTAATCGTGTAAATATCCATGTTGGACATAATAAAACTATAGCTACAGTAGACAAAACTATTGTTACGGACAGTGTTGGTGCCAATCTGAAAAAACGTCGTACATAGAACGATTGTAGTAAGCGCATCTTTCCTGAAAAATTCTGCCCATTTGTAATTTTCAAAATACTGGGAAGAATTACAAAACCTGATATTACAAAAAATGAATTCACTCCAAGGTGTCCATTTTTAAATTGAGATGGGTTCATGTGAAAAAGTACTACTGAAATGACAGCGATTCCGCGCAATAACTGGATGTGACGAACATAGTTTTTGTTCTCAGGCAAAACTTTAATTTTTGACACTTAGGTTAACATTAACATCTTTAATGTATGCCTTTCTCAGGATTATGCTTTCAAGTCTACATGATAAGAAAGAAGATTTTGGATGATTTGTGGTAGTACTTAAAATCAAATTGGATGATTTGTGGTAGTACTTAAAATCAAATTGGATGATTTGTGGTAGTACTTAAAATCAAATTGGATTATTCTTTAAGCGTTTGGTTTCAAAGAATTTATCTAGCAATCTAGAGCATTCCGATTCATAGACCCCACTAATTACCTCAACTTTACTTAAAGCTCTCGGATCACGAATTAAATCTATAGCAGAGCCAACTGCGCCCGCTTTTTCATCCCATGCACCAAAAATCAAACGCTTTAGTCGTGACTGCAAGATTGCCCCAGCGCACATCCCACATGGCTCAAGTGTTACCACCATTGTTAAATCATCTAATCGGTAATTACCAATTTCACTTGCAGCATTTCTAATGGCAACAATCTCAGCATGGGCGGTTGGATCATTATCTTGCTCTCTTAAATTTGCACCAACCCCAAGTATGGTGCCTGCATCATCAACTACTAATGCACCAACTGGGACATCACCTTTAATTGCGGCCTCTTTGGCAAGTTTAAGTGCCTCTTGCATTAAGGATTTGTAATCCACTAATTACTTTCTATTACCTGATTAAATTGTTCACCAAAACCTAACCTGCTGGCAATTGCCTCTAATTGCTCATCTGGGTATAACTCAGAGTCATCTAGGATGGTTAAAAGCTCCATCTCACTTACCCCTAAATCATTTAGCAGATCTAAATCCCCTCCAGGTTGGGCTTCGTCTTCTTCTTCTGGGAACTCAAGATCTAAAACTTCAATTAACTCAGCTGCAACCTCATAATCTAATGCGTAGGTAACATCTGAGATCATCATCTGCATTTGATCCCCTAACGCTCTTGCAATAATTACAAACTCGTCCTCTATGGCAATTAAGGCAATTGCTCCACCATTGGTTTGTTGAGCTTTAAGTGAATCAATAATTGCGCCAATATCTCGAGTTGAGATTAATCTGGTGGCATCCCATCTGCCATCTTCATGCCAGGCGATGATTCCAAAATCTACTGACATTTAGATCACACCCTTTCGCCAACTTTATGCTCAAAAACTGCCCTTCTTATTCTCCCTTTATTCTGTGCTAATTGGTAGTAGGGCTTTCCCCTTGTAGAGTAATTATGTGAAAATCCATATTGCAGACCACCCGCTGATTACACACAAGCTAACGGTGCTGCGGGATGAAAAAACTGATTCACCAACCTTTAGGCGTCTAACGGAGGAGATTGTCACCCTCCTTGCATATGAGGCAATGCGTGAGGTTAAAACACAAGTGGTAACTGTTAAGACACCAGTTGCTATGGCACAAGGTGCTCACCTAACAAAACCAAAACCTGTAGTTGTGCCAATACTTAGAGCAGGACTTGGCATGTTAGAGGGATTTTCTAGATTAATTCCAACTGCTGAGATTGGTTTTCTTGGCATGGTGCGGGATGAAAAAACTTTAAAGGCAACAACTTATGCAAATAGATTGCCGGAAAATTTACAGGGGCGTCAGTGTTACATCTTAGATCCAATGCTTGCCACCGGTGGCACATTGGTCGCAGCCATTGAGTTCTTAGCTCAAAAAGGTGCAACTGATATAACTGCAATTTGTATCTTGGCAGCTCCTGAAGGTATTGCAGTGTTAGAAAAAGCATTCACATCCAGCGCTTTGCAGTTAAAGCTTGTTACTGGTGCGTTAGATGAGAGATTGAATGAGAAAGGCTACATAGTTCCAGGATTAGGTGATGCTGGTGATCGTTTATATGGTGTTGTTTAAATGGCAAGCACATCCCCAGGTTATGGCATCACAATCCGTGTTGATGGTCCTGCATCTGCCCAACCAGTCTCTGAGATAACCCAAGCAATCCTGGCAGCAGGGGCTTCCATTACCGCACTTGATGTTGTTGAATCAGTCTTAGATCGGGTGGTAATTGATGTTACATGTGACGCCGTTGATGCCGAACACGCAGAGGCGATCACTGCTGCATTATCTGAGAATAAAAATTTGAATGTTCGAAAGGTTTCAGATCGCACATTCTTACTTCACCTAGGTGGAAAGATAGAGATTGCATCAAAAGTTCCACTTAAAACCCGGGATGATCTCTCCCGTGCTTACACACCTGGGGTGGCTCGAATTTCACAAGCAATTGCGAAGGATCCATCTGACTTAAGAAGATTAACAATTAAGCGAAATACTGTTGCAGTTGTTACTGATGGCTCTGCTGTTTTAGGCCTTGGAAATATTGGACCTGGGGCGGCGCTTCCTGTAATGGAGGGAAAGGCAGCTCTATTTAAAAGATTTGCAGATGTTGATGCTTGGCCAGTCTGCCTTGATACCCAAGATGTTGATGAGATTGTTAGAACTGTTCAAATTATCGCACCAGTTTATGGCGGCATTAACTTAGAAGATATCTCGGCTCCTCGTTGTTTTGAAATAGAGGCCAGACTTCGTGATCTTCTTGATATTCCAGTTTTCCATGATGATCAACATGGAACTGCAATTGTGGTTCTTGCTGCATTAACAAATGCCTTAAAGCTTGTTAAAAAAGATTTGAAATCAACAAAGATTGTATTAAGTGGGGTTGGGGCGGCAGGAACAGCGGTTGCAAGATTGTTAGTTGCAAAGGGTGCTAAAAACATAATTGGCTTTGATAAGGATGGTTTGGTTTTTGAAGATAAGGGCGATGAAGATCCAATGCGTAAGTGGTTTGTAACAAACTGCTCACCTGGTTCCTTTAGAGGTGATATCCATGCGGCAATGAAGGATGCTGATGTATTTATCGGGGTAAGTGCGCCAAATGTATTAAATGAGGCTGATATTAAATCTATGGCAAAGGGTGCGATCGTGTTTGCACTAGCTAATCCAGATCCTGAGATTGATCCAGCGCTAGCAAGAAAACATGCTGCAGTAGTTGCCACAGGAAGAAGTGATCAGCCAAATCAGATCAACAATGTTTTGGCTTTTCCTGGCATCTTTAGAGGATTACTAGATGCTCACATTACAAAAATAACCGACAAAATGTTAGTACTAGCGGCTGAGGCTATTGCATCTTGTGTTAGTGATGAGCAGTTAAATGCTAATTTTATTGTGCCAAGTGTTTTTGATTTAAATGTTGTGCAAAAAGTGGCGGCTGCTGTGAAACGGTCAGTTTAAATAAATGCTGAGCTTTGCTGCCTCATTTGATGAACAATTATCCCCAGTTGCACCCTTTCTGTTTTATGTAGTGATTGCTGGAATAATCTTTGTTGAGACTGGCTTACTAATTGGCTTCTTTTTGCCAGGTGATTCGCTGTTATTTAGCGCTGGATTAGTTGCAGCAGCAAGAGATGATATAAATATTGCATTTCTAATCTTTGCTATTTTTTTAGCTGCCTTTATTGGTGATCAGGTTGGCTATGTGATTGGCCGAAAGGTTGGCAGGCCATACCTTGAAAAACATAAGTCAAAGCGCATGATGCGAATGCTGGAGCGAAGTGAGCGGTTTTATGAAAGATATGGCTGGTGGTCGGTTGTAATCGCAAGGTATATCCCATGGGTTAGAACCTTTGTCCCGCCTATTGCTGGAACTGTGAAGATGAATTACTACAAGTTTTTATCTGCCAACGCACTTGGCGCACTTTTATGGGGAGTTGGAATTACTTTGGCTGGTTATTACTCTGGCTCAATTCCTTGGGTTAGAGATATCTCCTACGGCCTTGCTGCATTTTTTATTTCAGCATCTTTAATTGCAGCACTTCGAAATTACCTACGAGATAGACGAGATTGACCATTTGCAACAACACCTAGGTAGGTGAGTGCAATACCTGTTATCAAAAAGGGTGAGATAACAGTTCCTGGGGTTGGAAATAACAAATCAATAAGTAGTGAACCAATCAACATTCCGCCAACACTAAATAGGGTGAACTCAAGAACTCCAAGGTGTTGAACAATATGGGATGAGAGCGCAATATAAATTACCCCAATTGAGCCACCTAGAAACATCCACCAAGGAGCTGTTTGAAAGTTAAGAATTGAGTGATCGGTAAAGAGTGATCTAAGTAGTAATAGAAACAGCAAGAAGCTTGTTCCAGTAATGAAATTTAACCAAGAGGTGGCAAAGCTTTTATTGGAGTGTGCATTAATCCGGCCATTTAAGGCCCGCTGCACCCCAACCCAACTACCAGCAAAAAAAGCAAGCCCGAGAGCTACTATTGAAAAATCACTCATCTCAAATCGATCCCAAGCAGATACACACACCGCGAAGACAGTAATAACTGCTGCCATTACTCGTCTTTTACTGATCAATGTTTTAGAACCACCACTTAGCGCTAATTTATCTACCCAAAGTGAGATTCCGGTTTGACCAGCAAGGGATGCAACTGTAAAGAGTGCAACACCTGCAATTGGCACAACATATGTTTGCATTGCAACAAATGAGGCACCTAATGCCCCAGCTGCCAGTGTCCAAGGGGGCATTTTGCCTTCTTTAACAGCTGTAAATATCTGGGTAAATCCAGCTCTAACATCTTTTCTGAATATGGCAATTGCAGTTACAAAAAGTAATCCGGTGGAGAATGAAACTACTGCCGCCTCAAGTGAGTCACCCATTTTTTCTGAGAGTGCGCCATTTATTCGCGATTGAACAGCGATTAAGACTCCTGAGATAGCAGAGAGTAGCTCTAGCCCAACAACTCTTTCACTCTTTTTAATATCGGCTCATTCCTTCAAGTTTTTCACTGCTTGAAGGTAAGAGTAGCGAAGTTATGGCAGTGAAGGGGCAGAGCCTAAGGTGATGTTATAGGTTCTAGTAGAACCTCCAGCATCAACTACAACTGCTACTTGATCTCCTGGTGCCTTACTTCTAATTCGAACAATTGCAGTGACAGCATCATTTACCTTAAAGCCATTGATGCTTCTAACAATTGTGCCAACAGTTAGCCCAGCTTTATCTGCAGCACTATCTGGGGTTATGTTGTTGATTCGAAGTCCAGGCCCCGTAAATGCAGGATCAAATGAGACTCCTAAAAATGGTTTAGTGGATTTACCAGTTGCAATTAACTCATCCGCTATCCGCTTTGCTTGATTAAAGGGGATTGAAAAACCTAAGCCAATGTTTCCACTTGCCCCAAAGGCAGAACCTAAAGTGGCAATCGCAGAGTTAACACCAACCGCTCTGCCTTGAGAGTCAACTAATGGGCCACCTGAGTTACCAGGATTAATCGCAGCATCAGTTTGTATTGCATCCATAAAGCTTTCAGCATTTGATGATCCTGTAGTTACTGGGCGATTTAATGCAGAGACAATTCCACTAGTTACAGTTCCAGATAACCCAAGAGGTGAACCAAAGGCAACTACCGGATCCCCAATTGCCATAGATGATGAATCACCGATTGGAATCTCAGGAAGATTTCCTTTTTTAATTGAGATTACTGCAAGGTCATACTCAGAGTTTCTGCCAACAATACTTGCTGGATAGATATCACCATTATTTAACTCAACCTCAATCTTGCCAGCACTTGCCGCACTTTCAATCACATGGTTATTTGTTATGACATAGGAAAGGGATGAGGTTGATTTATATATTGAACCAGATCCAGATCCAGAGCCAAGGGTTGTTGTAACCTTAATCGAGACAACGGAGGCAGATACTAATTGCGCAATGCTTTTCACATTTGCACCAGTAGCGCCAATATCAATAGCGCTTCGGCCCTTTGGGCAACTGCCATTGGTGGAGGCGAAGAGTGCCTTAGTCTTGTTATCAACACAGGCCTTAACCACTGGCACACTTGGGTTGTTTGCAACTGCCAAACCACCAACACTTACGGCGCCAATTAAAAATCCAAGAATAAGTTTGTTAAATCCGCTTTTCATAACCCCCCGATTGCTCATGGCCAAATACTAAGATGAAATCCTGTAAATTACCTTAGAGATTTCTGATCATTACCTAGATCTTCAAAGCTCATATTTCGCACCTCTTTGTTCAAAAATGAGAGGGTAATTGCAACAACTGTCACCCCAGCCAATACATAGAGGAAGTTTTCAATTCCAAAGAGGGCAGATAGTGGAGCTGCAATTGCCAGGCCAATTGGTCTAAACATCATCGATCCCATGGCATCAAAGGATGCAACTCTAGATAATGCCTCGCGCGGAACCTTCTTTTGCATTGCGGTATTCCAAAATGTTCCCCAAAGATCAAGTGTTATACCAAACAAAAAGGCTGCAAATGCGATTACAAATAGTGATTGTGGTTTTGCCATGGTGAAGATATAAAAGGTTAGAGTGAAGGAGGAGAGTTGCAAAAAGCGCAGTGGGTACTTTGGCTTTATCTTTAAGGCAATTATTGAGCCAACTATTAGCCCAACTGATTCAGCTGTTATTACCAATGACCAGGATTTGGCACCATTAAAGTGTTGAAGTGCGATTAATGGCCCTAAGACATTTTCTGCTGCTGCCCAACACATAACCAAAAAAGACCAGGATAAAACCAAGACCACAATCCACTTAAAGGAGATAAACACCTGCCAACCATGTTTAAGATCAGCTATTACAGTATTTTCACTATGCACCGCCCTCGGTGTTAAGTGTCTAAAGCTATAGATCATTACCCCTGAGATCATAAAAGAGGCTGCATCAATTGTTAAAGTAACTGCTGCGCCATACTGATCAATTAAGATTCCAGCACACGCTGCGCCAACTATTAAGCCACTATTTGTGAGTAATTGATTAAGTGCATTTCCTTTTTGTAATCCCGCACTTGGCACAACTGCTGGAATGATTCCGGAAAATGCTGGCCAAAATACTCCCCAAAACACACCATAGGCACCATTTACAAGCAGCAGCACTGCCACTGGTACATCGCCTATTGCAAAGTACCAAGCCTGAATTAGTAGCACAGCACCTGCTAAAAAGTCAGTAATTCCAACCATTCTCGCCCGGCCATACTTATCCGCAATTACACCACCAAAAGGTGCTACAAGTAAGAAGATAACTGTGGTGGTTCCTAGTACTAAACCAAGTAGGTTAGCTGAACCATTGGGCAGAGCTAATATGCCAAAAGCTAAAGCAATTGGCCCCATGCCATTACCAAAGTTAGAGATAAAACGAGCGATAAATAATCTTTTTACATATGGCCTAGCTAAAACCTGTCTGGTATCCAACTTACTTAATTACTTCACTAAAGGTAGTAATTGAATCTAAAAACTCGATATCAGGAGTAACCCCTATGCCATCTCCTGTTGGCACAGTTAAATAACCATCATCCATTACAAATGGTGTTGTTATATCTTGCTTAAAGTAGCGAGCAGAGGCTGATGTATCTCCGGGCAATGTAAAGCCAGGAAGGGCTGCAAGAGCCAAATTAGCGGCTCTGCCAATACCAGTCTCTAGCATTCCACCGCACCAAACTGGAATCTTACTACTAACACACAAATCATGAATCTTCACCGACTCTAAGTAACCACCAACTCTGCCAGGTTTGATGTTGATAACTGTTGTAGCTTTTAGAGCTAATGCATCTTGGGCAGATTGCAAAGAGATGATTGATTCATCAAGACATATTGGCGTTTTAACCTCTTTGGCAAGTAGGGCGTGTCCCAAAATGTCATGCTCATCCAACGGTTGCTCAATTAACAACAAATTGAATTCATCCAACTGCGCTAGGTGTTTGCCATCACCTCTAGAATAAGCCTGATTAGCATCTACTTGTAATGGAATTTCTGGCCAGATCTTTCGAATAGTTTTAACCGCTTCTATATCCCAACCAGGCTCTATTTTTAACTTAATTCTTCGGTATCCAGCATCCACATAGGATTTAACCTCTTCAACTAGAGCATCTAAGTTATTTGCAATTCCAACAGATACTCCACATTCGACCTTACTTTTTGTGGCACCAAGGTATACAGCAAGTGATCTTTTCTCATCTCTTAATTGCGCATCCAAAATGGCCGTTTCAAGGGAGGCCCTTGCCATCTGTCCGCCTAAGAAGGGTTTCAAAATGGTGGCAACCTCTTCTGCTTTAAAATCTCCAACCTTTTTTAATGCAGGAAGTAAAAATCTTTTAATTAGATCAATACAGGCGTATGTGTATTCAGGTGAGTAAAGCGGTTCAGACATTGCCACACACTCAGCCCATCCAGTTGTGCCATTCTCATTTACCACTTTTACCATTAATACTTGGCGCGAGGTTTGAGTACCAAATGAGGTTCTAAATGGCCGCACTAACGGCAATTGAATAATTCTTAGCTCAGTCTCTTTTATTCTCATATCCGCACAACATATTCATTGTTTGCTGAAAAGCCAACTACCTTGCCATTTTTCTCAAAAGCAGCCAGGAATTGATCCCTTACCTGTCTGCGCCATTTCATGCTCTCACTTTGATTCTTGGACCTAATCGCAACAATATCCTCTGGAATTTCAATCAAAACATCATCAGGTTTTGGGTGAGTTATTAACTCTCTTGCCTTTGGTTCATCTATACCTGTGCTCCATGAAACCATCAAACGATCTGATTCATCCCCAGAGTTTAACGCATCTAACATCGCTCCATAAAAATTGGGATAGTAAGCAGAGATATCAACTCCAAGCTTTACTATATTTAATCTTGCATTTCTTCTTACTAAGGGGTCAAAGGTCCATGAAAGATGAGAATACTTATGTTTTTTTGCCCAATTCCATTGATCAATCTTTAAAGCATAACCAACGCCTTGATCTCGATACTCATCCAATACAGCAGTCATATGTGAATGAAGGTGTAATCCATTATTTGTTGCAGGGAATGCAAAGGCAGCACCAACTATTTTGTTGTCAATAAATGCACCAGAAAGGTATGAACCAGAATGAACCATCGCCTGCAAAAGGTTAGGAGTTATTTCGGTTCCAGCATCCATCGCCCAGGTTAGGTCAAATATTTTGCGGCCGGAATCCTGATCTTTAAGATTCTCTAATTCTCGCACTTGAATTGAATTATTCACTTGGCAATCTTATTGGTGCGCCCGCAGGGATTCGAACCCCGAACCTTCTGATCCGTAGTTGGCCAGTAAATCTGAGCTTTTAGTTCCCTAAAACTCACCTTTACTTGCCTATCCTTCCGACTGCGCTTACGCCCAATCAGAAAGTCAATTGCTCTATCCGTTGTCCTTCGGAGGAGAGTATTACACATTAAATAAATATTTAACAGAAGTGATTTATTGACCCCACCTTGTTTAATTTAACCTCGGCAATGTATGTACTACCTGGCTAAATATTTTACCTAAAGCCCTCGTTAGGAAATCTAAATTTAATTAGATAGGGCTGCTAATTGGGTGGGTTGCCAGTAATAGTGCCAGTAATGGTGCCAGCAAATCTATTAATAGTGCCAAAATTATTAAAGGTGCCGGAAGTGGTTATAGATCCGAAATTAATATTTATGGTTGCAACACTAGTATTGGTTGTAGTTGCACCTGAACTATTTGTAAATCGACCACCATTTAAATCAAGTATGTCTTCATTAATAAAAGTGCTGCCTGATAAGTTATCTATTCCCACGCCGCTTATTGCATAAGTACCCTTATTAATGATGGTGCCCCGGTTTGAAATACTACCTTCGCTGCTGCTGTTGCCATTTAAAATTAAGGTGTAGCCAGAGAAAATCGAGATATTTTCGGCACTGACTTGATTGACATTAGTTGAATCACAGGTTGTACCTGTTAATACTCCCTGAAACGCATCACAAAAATTACCTAATAGAGTGTAACTCAAAGCTAAAGAAGTTAACCCGGGTGAGCTATATGTAATTGTGTAGGAGTTAGAAATAACTCCATCAACTCCTAAATTAGTAAAGGATGCTCTACCAAAAGCACCTGCAGCAACGGCAGTAGTAGTTCCTTGGATCGTGCCACCTGTTCCAGCGGTTAATGCTGCGGTAATTGTGGCTGTTGATGTTGTTATATTGTTACTAAATGCATCTTGGATTCTAAATATTGGTTGGTTTACAAATTGTGTGCGGGTTGGGGATGCCGCCTGAAACACTGCAATCTTTGAAGCGGCTCCCACAACTGTTGTAATAGTAGAGCTGGTTCCAGTCAGTGTTGGTGTTGAACTAGTAGCTGTAACAGTTGTGAGTGTTGCCGAGACTGTATGTACAGTGAAGGAAATTGTTGCAATGCCTGCGGCATTTGTTGTTGAAGTTGCGGTGGCAAAGGAGCCATTGGCATCCCACTTGCTCCAAGTTACAGTTTTGCCGGCGGTACTTATTGTATTGTCGCTGATATCTGTAAGTTGAGCAGAAATTGTTACTGCTGATCCTGCTGCGGGTGCAGTACTAGATGAAGTAACTACATACTTATTTTCAGCTCCGACGGTGACTATCAGTGCATTTGAGGTAGCTGCAGTCAAACCGCTGGGTGTGAATCTCAAAGTAAAAGCACCTGCTGTACCAGTAATAACTAAATTAGTAAAAGTTGCAACTCCTGCAACTGCTGCAACAGTTGTTGTGCCACTGAGTGTTCCAGTGCCGGATGCTATCGCGGCGACGACATTTGAAGTAAAACCAGTAATTGCGTTTCCACTACCATCTACTACTCGGACAACAGGTTGGGTTGAAAGTGCAGTTGCATTTGCACCACCAATTGGTTGAGTAAAGATTGCAACAGTTGCTATAACTGTTAACGTAAATGTTTGTGTCACAGAACCAGCTGTATTAGTCGCTGTAATTGTGAAAGCAGTAACTGTTGCAACTGTGTTTGGTGTGCCAGTTAGAGCACCAGTTGATGTATTAAAGCTCATTCCTGGTGGGGTTGCATTGATACCAAAGCTTGCAATCGTGCCACCAGTTGATGTGGCAATAGTAAATCCAGTTGCGGCAGTATTTACTGTTCTGCTTTCAGATGCAGAGGAAAGAGTGAAGGCTGGAGCGGCAAGAGCTGCTGTTACCGTAAACGTAAAAGTTTGCGTAGTAGAAGCTGTGGCATTTGTTGCAGTGATTGTGAAAGCAGTAACTGTTGCAACTGTGTTTGGTGTGCCAGTTAGAGCACCAGTTGATGTATTAAAGCTCATTCCTGGTGGGGTTGCATTGATACCAAAGCTTGCAATCGTGCCACCAGTTGATGTGGCAATAGTAAATCCAGTTGCGGCAGTATTTACTGTTCTGCTTTCAGATGCAGAGGAAAGGGTAAAAGCAGGGGCGGCGAGAGTAGGACCACCTGTTGGAACTGTGGGCTGAAATCTAATTATTTCTTTAACAGGGGTTGTAATTTGGTTGGATGCTTTTGAAGCGGTAGATGTTCCTTTTTTATTGTGAGCTGTGATGGTGAATGTGTAGCTAGTGGATTCTGTTAACCCAGATAAAATAATTTGCCCGCCAGTTGGCTGATTGACAGTGGTAGTTATTTGACCAGGGCTTGCAGTTACCGTGTAAGAATCTATAACTGACCCACCATCAAAACTTGGTGCGGTGAAGAAAACAGTTGCTTGAGTGGAACTAAGTACTTCTACCTTTGAAATTACTGGGGCATTGGGAATTGTTGAATCCATTTGAAAATTTACTATTGGTGATGCAAATACCTGATTTTTATTATTTGTAGCAACAACCTTAAAACTGTATTTAACACCTGGTGTTAGCCCGGTAACTTTATGGGTAATTAAATTTTTAGTCTTACTCACACCCTTACCAATAACTGCATCGCCATACAAAAGTCGGACACCTTCTGCAAAGGATGCCACCGCTCCTTTATTTACCGAGCCTTTATTGCTCGCAGCAATTTCTGTAGCTAACTTCTTGCCCATATTTTTTATTTGATCAATCTCTGATTGAGAAACTCTTTGCTTTATGTTTTTTACTACCTGAATAGTAGATGAAGGGTCAATTAGTGGTAGTGACTTAGCGTTTGCAATAATGATGAGAGAGCCAGCTTGGCTATTTGGAATTCTAGAGTTAAAGGTTAAGTCAACCGTATTTTGATCAGTTTTTTTGACAGATAATACTTCCAATAATGGTGAAGTAGCATTTGCATTGGAGAGTGGGACAAGTAGAGATACTGAACTAATAAGAACTAGCGCGCTGGCATAAAGTTTGTGCCTAAAATTTATGCCTATTAATTCATTTTTCACTAATACAAGGATAACTAACCGCTGCTCATAAGCAAGCCGGTGCCGCTGAATAGACCTACTGAATAATGCTCGCAGCAGAGAATCTGAATTTACTGGTCAAGCCGAATGATTACTAGATCAGTGGGTCTTTATTTACGCTCTTCAAACTCTTCAGTTAACCGCATTAACTCTTTAATTGATTTAACAGGGAATGTGGATTTACTCCAAGCCTCAGAGTAACCATCAAACTTACCTGCAATCTTGCTATTAGAAAGATCAGCACCTTTAGCTTTAAGCATACGAAGTATTGCAGTTTCCCATTGTTGAGTTAAGTGTCCATCCATTGGACCTCTAATTTCTATAACAGTCCATCCGTTTCTCTTATGATCCTTGAGTCGATTTTCTGGCAGGTTAGTTATTCCTATTTGAAGCATTAGCCAATTACTGTGCATAAGAAAATATATAAATCCTTTTTGATTTGGATCAAATCCAGACTTAGAACAAGTAGGGCAACCCACCCCACTAGATCGACTAGCAATGACGCTTTTCCAAATGTGCCCACTTTCGCAAACCCATTGAGCTTTTTTATTGTTGCCAGCTAAAACTTTCTTTGGATCCCAGCCTTTTGCCTGTTTTGCCAAATATGGATGAGTCGTAGCTAAATCGTTAAACCCAGTTAGGACTAGTTTGTTACTACAGTATGGACAACCCGAATTCATATTTTTTCGACCAGCTATTGTCGCTTTCCAAATATGACCTCTGAAACATTTCCATTCAGATTTTTTGTTTGAACTAGAAATAACAGTGCTCGGATTCCAACCGAAAGCACTACTAGCTATGTCAGGGTGGGTCGTCGCTAAATCGTTAAACCCTATAAGTAATTTTTGGTGAGAACACACTGGGCATTGATTTTCTTTCCTCTGGCTAACAACTGATTTTGTTATATGCCCTTTCGAGCATATCCAGTCCTGTTTTTTCCCACTACCCTGAGAAACTGTGGACGGATCCCAGCCGTAGGCACTCTTAGCAATACCTGGGTTAGTTGTAACTAAATCATTAAAACCTTTGCGCACTTGATGAGAAGAACAATACGGACAACCATCTAATCTTTGAGTCCGTTTTACAATTTGAGCTTTATAAATGTGGTCTTTTTGACACTTCCATTCCATTTTTAAATTGCTACCTCGTCCGTATTTAATTGGTTCCCATCCGTATGATTCTTTAGCAATATCTGGATCAGTAGTTGCTAAATCATTGAAGCCAGCAAGAATTATTTTATTTGAGCAAATTGGACAACCACTATCTATGCTCTTTCGTGCATTTATTGGAGCAATAAATAAATGTCCATAAATACATTTCCATTTTACTTTTTTATTGCTTCCAATTGAAACTTTAGAGGGATCCCAACCATCTGCTTGTGAAGCGATCTTTGGTTTGAGCGTGGCTAAATCATTGAAACCTGGTAACACTTTTTGGTTTGCACAATAAGGACAGCCACTATTTTTTGAAGTACGGCTTGCAACTCGTATGTACCAAATATGTCCTTTTTTACATTTCCATCCCAATTTTTTGTCTGTTCCAGCTAAAATTTTTGTTGGATCCCATTCATAAGCTTCCTTAGCAATTCTTGGATGCGTTGATTTAAGGTCGTTTACTCCTTTTAATACGGTCTTTCTTTTGCACACTGGGCAACCAGATTTATTCTTTGTCCTCGCTGCAATAGTAGTTATCCACTTATGCCCGTTCTTACATCGCCAAGAAAATTTCTTACTTGAGCCAAAAATCTGTTTTTTAGGATCCCAACCGTCTGCTTCCTTTGCAATAAGCGGGAACTTGGACTTTAAGTCATTGAATCCAGTTAGTAACTTTTGATTTGCACAGATTGCGCATCCTTTACCGCCTAGGACGCGATCAGAAAATCTACTTGCCCATATATGCCCGTTTTTACATCTCCAGTTTGCCATCTTGCTACTTCCAGCGGTTACAGTTTTTGGGTCAAAATTTATTAATTCTTTTACAATATTAGGGTGAGTACTGGCCAGATCAGTCTTACCGATTATTGGCATTCTGCCAGAACAAAATGGGCAGCCTGATTTGCTACCGCTCGACCTTGCATAAACTGCCGAGTTGTATTTATGTCCTTTAGAACATTTCCAGTTTAATTTTTTCCCGCTACCAGCGGTAACGCTAGACGGATCCCACCCGTCGGCTTCTTTAGCTAATTTAGGATGTGTTTTAGAAAGTGGAAGCTTTGCTTTCTTTTTAGGCACGGTGTAACAGTAGGACTGAACACTGACACCTTGCAACGAAGTTGCATCGGTTACGAGCGATAGTGAGTAACAGTCTTACTTCGTACGCTCCTAAGGTCGCTCCTCAGCGACCAACAGGAAATAATGGGTGGGGGTGTTTTCACACCCCCTAATGGGCAACCTTTCAGGTTGCTCCACGATGCAGTTCTTCAAGACCGCTTCCTAGCGGTCGCGGTCTCCTACAGATACTGGAAGTTAGTACCAATACCTCCATTATTTATTCTCTGCCTAGTAATGTGAAACTTATTTCACGCGGTTTTACGTTTGTTGCGAATCACAGTTCCACCACAACCCCAGTGCACTGCAACTTTTGGTCCGATTCCATAACTCCCGCGATCAATTAATTCACCGCATTCCAAGCAAACTGCAGTTTTAGTTCTCATATAAGTTGCTTTGGTATTCATAAGCCCAGAATTCCAACAGGAAGGCTGTAGGTAATATTTAGATCTCCACTGTTTTCCCTGCGGAAACCTGGCAATTTTTATAAAACCAAATTCATATAGGACCGTAAGCCCTTTACTTATTGAATTTCTCCCGATACCTACGCTCCTTGCGATAGTTCCATAGCTAGGAAATACACAATTACTATTTTTCCCCATATGCATAACAAGGGCTAATAGAACTTTCTGAGCAGGCCAATTATTACTCCTAGCCAGCACTTGGAAGGCTGGGATCGGAAGAGGCGCGTAAAGGCTTCCTTTGGGTAGATTCAGTGCGTTTTCTTTATCCATATATTCTCCTTTAGTAGCCACAACTATTCTTTGTTGTGGGACTAAAGGGAGTACCGCGCTATACCGGATAACAAATTTTGGACAGATTTATTCCCGATTTTTCAAAAAACTTCCCAAAATATCTCCGGCCTCATCAATTTCATTATCTAATACAGATGTATAGACCTTCAGGGTCATTATCGGATCGGAATGCCCTAGAAGTTTCTGGGCAGTAGTCACGTGAATCTTCTGGGTTTTAAGGAGGTAGGCATAACTTCTTCTAAAGCTATGGACAGTTACCCCGTGAAGGTTGGCGCATTTCTGTAGTGGTTTATAAGACTTCGGGAACTGCTCAAAATATCCAAGATAAGGAACTCTCCTAACACTTGATTTAGATTTACAAGCCCCATAAACCGATCTACTAACTAAAACTGATCCATCTTTAATATCGCCGATAGTCAAGGCAGCCGCCTCAGACCACCTAAGCCCGTGAAGGGCTAAAAATCTAATTTGATTGTTATATCTTCCCCAATCCAACACATCTACCTCCTCCCAAGTAAGGAATTTCTTAGGAGTTATCTGTATTGGGGCTGTTCTTAATTTACTTAGGGGGTTCTGAGTGACTACCCCATAGTTTTCAGCTTCTCGCCAAATAGTTTTAGCTAACATCAAAGTATGCCTGGCGGTCTGTGGAGACAGTGATAAAAGTTTTACTTGCAGATCCTTACTAGATACAGAATCTATCTCTAGTAACCCAATGACGGGCTTTAAATGGCTTTTATAGAGGTGCTTATAATCTTTTAATGTCTTTGCTCTAACATTTAAAACTGTCCAAACAGTTTCAATCCATTCATCTACCAACATAACTTTCCTTCCGTTAAGGAAGGACTGACTGATACAGAATCAGACTGTCAGATTAGAAGTTCGGTTTTACGTTCAAACCGATTGGTGCGCCCGCAGGGATTCGAACCCCGAACCTTCTGATCCGTAGTCAGATGCTCTATCCGTTGAGCTACGGGCGCCCAGTTATACATCTATTTCAATCGCCTGATAACCCTATCAAAAGAGGCGAGATACACCTACTCAGCTAGTTCAAGTCTGGTTTTGAAAGGCAGTTGGTCTTACCGGAACTTCTCATTAGTGCTCAGTAATCAACTAGTGTTTAACTTAAAATTATTATCAACTGTATTTTATGCATTAAAAATCAAAGTAGACGGATGTAACCCGATTATCTAAAGTTTAATTAAGTTTGTAATTGTTAAATTTAAGCCTTACCTGCACTTATGTTGAGTCAGACTCAACTCACTCATTTAGGATACCTATTGGTCGCACTTGTTAAAGATATTTTCTTTTTACTAGATTGTTTTAGGTGTACCTATAGGCTGTACATTCAAGTATGTCTTCCAAGGTTGACCTTTATCTATGCGCTTCAAGCTCCGGAATCCCCTTTTCCGAACTATCACATTATCTCCTGGTTCATATTTACCATTTACGCAATCTCGTACTACTTCAGCGACTTGAAGAGTGGTAAGTCGAGTTCTTTTGTCCTCGCCTGGGAAGTCCTTCTCTCTCATCTTTGTGTCGACTCGACCTGGAGAAATGGAATAAGCCTTATGCCCCTCCATTCCTAAAGATTGAACAAATGAGATCACTGCTGCTTTAGATGCAGAATAGCCGCTATGTTCTGCTTTGCCATACAGCCCTGCAACCGAAGCAATAAATATCATTGCTACCTTGGGATTTTGAGTCAGTGCCTCTCGAGCAATCAAATAGCTTCCAAAGAGATTTACATCTATCTCTTCGCGCCAATGATCAATGTTTGAATCTAAACATCTTTGAACATGTGAAATCCCAGCACAATTGACTATGACTTGCGGTTTGGTCTTCATAAGTACGTTCTGAATTGCCTTTGCGTCTCGAACATCACATTCAGCCTTAGGCACCATAACCGTATCTGGATATAAAATTCTAATGCCTGTGCCAATATCACTTTCACCAAATATCAATACCCTCATCAGAATCTAACTCCTTCCTCGACTTTTAACAAAAAATCTTGTACTTCTTCTGGTGTGCCAAGCATATGTTTATTTTTATTGGGAATCTTAAAATATGTGATTTTCTTGTTTAATTCTATGAGTTTGTTGAAAACTGGAGTGATATAGAACTCTCCATTTGTGCGTTCATTCGATTCAATCAACTTTTTTGCCCCTGCTATATAGTCTAAACCAGATCTGTAAAAGTAGATTCCTCCGCAAGCCAGCGAGGAGATAATTTCTTTCTCTTTTACTTTAACTATCTCATTGCCTCTGGCTTCTATATATGAGTGATGTGGGTTTTCTGACTCAAAAACCACTACGGAACAGTCAAAACCTTGAGTAGTATTGATAAATGTTTGGAAGTCCCACTCTAAATATTGGTCGCAATTGGCAATTACAAGTGGGTTATCATTAGCAATAAAGTTCTCGGCACAGAGCGTGGTGTTTACAGCCCCTTCTGTGACATTAGGTATTGGCACTACTTTTCCTCTATTGGCCAATAAAGTCCCAAGCCCTGCATTAAGGTCATCTTCAAGCGCTATAAATATAAACCTGTGAGGCATGGTCAACCCACCTAACGATTTTAATGCCCAGTCAATCATTGGTTTCCCGGCAATTGAAATCATAGGTTTTGGCTGAGAATAGCCAGCATCTCTAAATCGCTTTCCTTTACCAGCCATAGGGACAAGAACGTTGAGCAACACTGTCCCCTTTCATAAATCTACTCATCCACCTTATCAAGTTATATGAGAATATCTATTTGCCACATGATTTGACTAAAATTCATGGATGTTAGAAGTTCTAAACATCCAGAAAATCAGCAATAATGGGTTAGTGCCGTTACCAATTTATGAGAGTCACAACCGTTAATGGCAATGAATATAGTAGTGCCTATGGCAGGGCTGGGTAGCCGTTTACCAATTTCTATATACGGGACTATAAAACCTTTAATTCCAATTAATGGGACTCCCATGATTCGCCTTGTCGTTGATTCACTAAAATTAGACGGAAGATATATTTTTGTATACAGGCGAGATGAGTTTTCTGCTGAACTTGAAAAAGTCCTAGGTGCGATGGAAATAGCCGCAGAATTTGTCATAGTAGAAGAACTTACGAAAGGGCCAGCTGAAACATGTCTTGCGGCTAGAGATCTAATAAATAATGATTCTGAGTTAGTTATTGCCAACGCGGATCAAATAATGTGGTGGAATAGTGATCAATTTCTTAGCTCGGCACGATCAGAAGGTTTAGATGGTGTGATTGTAACCTATTCATCTATATCAGAGAGGAATAGTTTTGCTCGAATGAGTCAAAATGGTTTGGTTACCGAAGTTAGAGAGAAAGAGGTTATAAGTGAAATTGCTTTGGCTGGCATTCACTATTGGCGTAAAGGGAAAGAGTTTGTTAGGAGTGCAGAAAAAATGATTTCAGAAGCTAGGTATGAACTCGGGGAATTCTATGTTGGCCCCACATATAATCTAATGATCGAAAATGGAGCAAAAATTGGTATCCACCATATCCCCGAACATCAGCATAACCCCGTCGGCGTTCCAGAGGATCTAGAAAAGTACAAGGAGAAAATATGCAAACATTCAAATTAGAGGATTTTATTAGAGGATGGTTTATCGGCGACTTTACTCCTTCCATTTTTAGAACTTCGAACTTTGAGGTAGGAGTTCTTCACCATTATAAAGGTGAAGTGTGGCCAGCCCACTATCAGAAAGTCGCTACTGAGTTCAATGTACTGCTATCGGGATCCCTTAGCATTAATAATAAACTAATTTTAGTTGGTGAAATATTCATAATTGAACCACTAGAAGTGGCTGTCCCGATTTTTCATGAAGATTGCCAAGTTTTGTGCATAAAAGTTCCCTCCCTACCCAATGATAAATTTGAGGTTTAGAAATCATGATTAAAATAGCTCATCGGGGTAACATCAATGGAATAGTATCTGAAAAAGAAAACTCTCCGGACTATGTTATGGTTGCTCTCGATAAAGGATATGACTGTGAAATTGATCTTTGGTGCTTAGAAAAAAAGTTCTTTCTTGGGCACGATGGCCCTCAGTACAGCATAGGTGAGAAATTTCTCTTTGATTTATCATCAAAACTTTGGATACATTGTAAAAATCTGGAAGCACTTCAATTTGTGTCTGAAAACAAAGGATCCTTGAATGGATTCTGGCACCAAGAAGATAGCTACACATTGACAACAAATGGTTACATCTGGACTTATCCAAATAACCCTACGACTGGGCTGTCTATATTGGTCCATCTAGGCAAATGGAATGAAACAATTAGTAATCAACTCTTGGCCGGTATATGTAGTGACTTCATGACTGTGTCCACTGAGTAAATCATCTGCTTAAATTTTATGAAGACTCTAGTCCCTGGGAGAATATTTAACTGTACCACGTAAGACTTGGCATAAAAATGGAGAAAAAAACATAGAGTTCTAGGTGCTGTTAATCTTGTCTCATGTCAATTTGCTTCGCCTTCATAACAGATGGCTCTAATGATCGATATCTCGAGCAAGGTATCCAGAGTATACTGAATCTATCTCTATCAAATTCTGAAATTATTGTAATTGGCAATTCACAGTTAAATATAGACGGGATTAGATTCGTAGCATTTGATGAAACGCAAAAGCAATCTTGGATCACAAAAAAGAAAAATCTAGCTGCAAAGCTTTCATCAAAAGATATCCTAGTTATTATGCACGATTATTTTGCCCTGACGCCTTTTTGGAGTGATGAAGGCGTAAAGAGCCTGCTTCTCAATGACTGGGATGTCTGTGTAACTTCAATTCTAAATCCTGACGGTACAAGATATAGAGATTGGCTACTGTGGCCTTTCAGTCACAAATTGCTTCGCATTCCTTTTGTGTATACTTTGGCAAATCTCTTACCTTACAATGTCAAAGATTTAACTGACTTTATGTATATAAATGGAAGTTTAATGATTGTGAAAAAAGATTACTTTTTAGCCAACCCATTAGATGAAACAAGAGGATGGGGCGAAGGTGAAGATGTGGAATGGTCCATTAGATTGAGAAATTCTTGGCGGTTGAAGTATTTTGACCAGCTACCGATTTCATCTTTAAAGGATAAGAAGGTTGCTTTCAGATTGATTGATCCTGCGTCTTTGATGTTGATTCGTGCGTACGCTTTCTTTTTTCGAAGATTACCTAAACCTGTTAATAATTGGCTTCGAATTCCATATTAATTTAAGCTAAGAATTATTGATGAATGTTTTGTTATTAAGCTTAGATTTATTCTGGTCATAACTTTTAGTAACGTTTCGGGTATTAATGTGGAGTTAATTTCCACCAAATTGGGGCCATTGGTCTTCCCTCACTGCACATGATCCACCTATCTGTGTCACTCCACTTGGAGATTTCAGAAATCTCACTCAGGTCTCTGGACGACATAAAACATGCATAAGTAGTTAATCCTTAGAAAGTAGAATTCGCAATCTAGTCCAGGTGATGGCGAAAACTACAGGCACCATGGCATAAATGTTGATTTTCTTTCCTTCTTCATATGTTCTACCTTTGTATGAAATAGGCGCTTCATATATTTTCTTAGATTTATTCTTTAAATAAGTTAAAATCTCAGCCTGCTGACCCCAGCCATAAAACTTTAAATTCTTAGTCTGAATCAATTTTCTTTTAAAAATGATATATCCTGAATAAATATCGGTAAAAGTTGTATTATTAATGAGATTAAACATCAATGTAATGCTTTTATTGCCTAACTTATGCCAAAAATAGTGAACTCGCGTTAGTGGAGACCCAGACATTCTGGATGTTAACAGCACGTCTATATCATTACTTATTACTATCTCCCACAACCTAGGGATCTCATTTGGATCGTATTCAAGATCTGCATCTTGAATCAATATATAACCACTAGAAACTTCGTTTAGCCCAAGAATTATGGCACTTCCCTTGCCTTTGTTTAGCGGAGATGTCACTAATTTACTATAAAGTTTTTTGTTTTTTTCTAGTAATTTGGGTGTCATATCCGAAGAACCATCATCGACCACAATAATTTTTTTATTTACAATAGGTTTACAAACTTTATTCAGTTTAGTTAAAACCTGAATTATAGTTCTTTCTTCGTTGAAAACAGGAATCAAGATGTTTAATTCGGGCTTTAAACTCATGGATGAAATATATCCCAAATAGTCAGTTACTCTCGTAAATTTTTAGTTTAGACTAATTCAAACCAATATTTATTAACTTTTCACGCTTAATCTCTTTGACACGAGGTTTTCCTGCTATTTCACCAGAGATCACTTCGGAGGCATTTATTTTTTCCCAAGCCAATTGATCAATTACTTCATGACCAGATTTGAATAAGGATGTGATTCCTTCTGAAAGCTTAGGCTCTTTTAAGTTTTCAATAATTAATTCCACTACATCAGTTGAATCACTTTTATTTGTGCCAATAACTCCAGTTGGTCCACGCTTTGCCCATCCCGT
>Ga0315899_10001048_pt1 | contig 32141 bp, 20 predicted proteins | sample LakEriMetagenome_2_FD_203518 | JGI IMG/M metagenome (GOLD analysis project Ga0315899, IMG submission 203518) | Freshwater fungal communities from buoy surface, Lake Erie, Ohio, United States - Buoy 4 MA112 | ecosystem: Environmental > Aquatic > Freshwater > Lake | place: USA: Lake Erie, Ohio...
TGTATCTAACATTAATCATACTAAGGAACTTTGGATTAGTGGCACTCCCATTGAAATTCTGATGTCCGGTATGTTCAGTGATGAAAATATGTATGTTTGGTCTTATTTCAATGAACAAGTAGAACGCAACAAGGAAAAGAGTACCAATTGGGCTACCGATAATTATCGTTGGTTGGCTCCACTCACATTCATGCGTCTTGAACCTACTCAAGAAGTAATGGATTATTATTTCAAGAATTATTCCAAGGAAGAGGGTTTCTCTTTTACCAAGTTTTTTACCGTAGATGAAAATACTGGAGAATTTGTACACAAATCGTCCGTTATTCGATGGTTGGACAATCTAGCGTCTGAGGATGCTCGAGTCTGCCAATCTCCGTTTAACCATAATTATTGGTGCAACAAGTTGAATCATACTTTTTGGTATATGCCTCGTTCTGTGGCTATTTGTAAGGCAATGAAGGTTGTTTTGGAATCACATTGGTATTTCAAGAACTTTAAAATTGTACCAGCATATGCTAACAACGAGGGTGAGGGTACAAATACCCTACAAAACGTAATTGATGCTTGTAAGACATATAATCGCACGATTACGCTTAGTTGTGGCAAGTGTAATACAGGCGTAACAGTAAAGCCTTGGACTTCTGTGTTTATGTTGAGTGATACTCAGGAAATTGAAACCTATCTACAGGTTATTTTCCGTCCTCAATCTCCATATCCAGAAAGTAAAAAGGAAGATGTATTGGTTGTAGAATTTTCTCCAAACCGTGAAATTCGTTGTATGGTTGAATACGCTAAACTATGTTCTCCCGGCGTAAATGACAACACTGCTGTTAAGCACGTATTTGATACGTGTAAGTTTTTGTCTATGAGTCAGAACTCATTGAAGGAATTGTCTCACGATGAGTTTGTACAGCTATATCGTAAGTCGTTTGATCCAGCGATTGTAACAGGCAAGTTCAATTCGGATTTCATTGTAAGCAATGAAATTTATGGCAATGAAGACTACATTGTGGATTTGTTGTCTGATTTCAACGGATCGTTCACAACTGGGTTTAGTACCGATATCAACGTTACCAATATTAAAAAGGGTAAGACTTTTATTCTGGGTCCGAAGGGGGCTAAGAAGGTTAGTAAAAAGATCGAAAAGATTATCAGCGAAAAGATTCGAGCGATTACATCACGTATTCCTAACTTTTTGTATGCTAGTGACGTTGATTATGGATGTATTCGTGATTTGCAAACAACCAAGGAAAAAAACTTGTTTGAAACCCAAGTTGGAGTTGACTTTAATATTTTTAAAGACTTGCTTGACAAAAAATTCATTTGTGATAAAGTCTTAGACAACGCAATTCGTGGTTTTATTTTCTACAAGAAAGAAGCTGAGTAATATGAACGTGGTTAGTTATCTTGAAAAGAATGTAAAGTTAATTCCGCATTTGAATTCTCCTAGCAAAAGTGAGTTGTTCATTTCAATGGAATTGGCTAACAAAATTCTTAATCGTTTTCCAGAACAAGATTGGGCTAATCCAAATTTGAAGTTCTTGGAAATTGCCAGTAATAATGGAATTGTATCTATTATGATTGCACTTCGTCTTTTTAACAACGAAAAGATGAAGCTATGGCAGCCAAATGATGAACTTCGATTGAATCATATTTTGAAAAATCAGGTATATGCTTTTACATATACTTCATCTGGCGCTAATATTACCAAAAAGGGATTGTATAATACTACTAAGATCGATCTTAATGTAAAAGAAGTTGATTTGAATAATATCAATTCAGTTAAGTCATCAATTAAATATGATCGCATTGTATGTGTACCGCCTAGGGGTACTCGTAAACGGTTTTGGCCTGTTTATACAGAATACACAATGAATCTTTGCGTTGATGATGGTCATACAATTCATCTTATCAATCCCAATTGGCGTTTGAAGCCTGATGTTAAAATGAAGATCAAACGTGTTGGCAATAATATGTTTACGTTTTTGCGTAACTATAATATTAGTACAGTTGAAATGGATGGTTGGGTAGATTTTGGTTTACGCCATGATATTGTACACGTTATTAAGAGTAATCCTACCAATCGTACTTTGGTTAAAGATTGTAAATTGGTCGAGGGTTATTATGATTTGACGAATATGTTTATTCTACCAAACTTTGATATTGACAAGATCAATAGTTTATTTACTCACAATATCAACGATAGGATTACGATTTATGCAAGTGATGATTGTGATCCACGCAGAAATTATATGAGTGCAAGTAAAACTAAAACTCATATCTATCCATGTATCAATTCCATTTCTAAAAATGATGTGGGATATTGTTATTCATCTGATCCAGATAAAGGCAATCGATATGATAAAAAAGTGATTATCTCAAACGGTCAAAAAGTTTGGGATGTTATCAATGATATTAAAGGCGAATACGCTATTACCAATCATGCTTATGGTATTGGTATTGATGCAGATACTGATATTAGTTTGTTGACATCCGCACTAAATAGTGATAAATTTAATGAATTCTTGCGTGCTATTAAATGGGAACCACGTGAAATCGAAGACTATACACTTAAATTGTTAAACAAGAATTTTTATAAAATGCTATGACTTCTGAATACGTAGATACAACGCAGTACTTTATACAACCTATTGATAAAGATGTCGCAAAGAAACTAATTGTGGATAATCATTATACCCATCGATGGACAATGTGTTATGTTGCATTGGGTATATATAAAAAAGGTCCAGTCAATGAATTCATTGATATGAGTCAAGATAGATTGATTGGAACATTGGTTTATGGTCATCCTACTGGTATGAACGTAGTTAAAAGTATATCAGATGAATTGGAAACCAATAATGTATTGGAATTAACTCGTTTGTGGATTGAAGATAACCACGGCAAAAATATTGAAAGTTGGGCTATTGCGCAAAGCTTTGATTGGTTCAAAAAGAATGAACCAGATTTAAAAGTATTGATCAGTTATGCGGATCCTGGTGCAGGTCATACTGGTAGGATCTATCAAGCAACCAACTGGAAGTATCAGTTTATTAAATCTACGGGAGATGGTACAGATTATGTGTATGCTTTTGAAGAACCACCTAATTGTCAATGGAAACACGCTAGGTCAATTGGATCAATGCTCGGAGGTAGTAGAGATCCAAAATATGTTGAGGAAACATTAAAACGACCTTTTTGGAGAAAAGAAATCAATCGTCGTAAGTTTCGTTATATATATTTTCTGTGTGATAAACGTGAGAAAAAACGTTTAATAAAAACACTGAAACATCAGTTATCAGATAGTTATCCTAAAGATCTGGGGGAAGTGTCAGATATCATTGAAAAATTTGAATAGTTATGCCTACAAAAATTACAGAACATAATGAATTGATTGCTACAAGAGTTCCGCCTGGCGACAGATGGAAACTTGTAAATGATAGTCGTAAAGTTATACATAATAGTCTAACTGAAGCTATAGAATCCTATTTTATGGAAACCAAACAAAAGGCCGAATATAGATTGGCTCCTATGGATAGTAAATTATATGTAATAAAAACTGTAGAAGAAGAAGTTATTCCAGAACCTCCAAAAGGATTTAACATCTACGGCGACCCAATATGAAAATAAACGATCTTGATAACTATACATATGACTTTTATGAAGACACTTGTAAGTTATTAAAGAATAGTGGATTCAATCCAAATCGAATATTGGACATAGGCGCTAATGCTTGTGAAACTGCCGATATAATGCGGCAGTTTTGGCCTGCATCTGATTTGCTTCTACTAGAAGGCAATCGTGATTGTGAACCTTTATTCAAAGCCAAGAATTACAAATATCAAATAAAACTGTTGGGTAAAGAAAATGGCACCACAATATTTTATAAAACCAAATGGAGTAGTATTTGTAGCGGTAATAGTATCTATAGAGAAAATAGCAACGCTTACAATGACAACATGGTCATAACAGAAACTCTACCAATCTATAAACTAGATGATGTAGTAGAGGGTAAATATGACCTAATCAAGATAGATACACAAGGTAGTGAACTAGATATAATTCTAGGCGGTATGTATACATTCAGTAATGCTAAAGTTGTAATCTGTGAAGTTGCTTTAGTTGATCACAATATTGGTGGATGCAAAAAAACGGATATAATGAATGTTCTAACTAAAGAACTTAAATTCGATTATATCCGTGTTATTGAACGTGTTTTAAATTCTGATCGTCAAACTATTGACTATGAGAATTTATTGTTTATTAGACCTTAAGACAATACTTTAAAGTCATCATCTATATCTGCTGGTTTTTTAAAGAAATCATCAAGATTTCCTGGCACAGTATTGACGTTATTAGTGTTAGCAACTCCTCTAGCTTTGAATCCATTGATCCAATTTTGGACATTGCCAAAGAATGTTTTGGTACCTGTATGAGGACAAGTAATATTGGTATCTAAATATACTTTGTTACCTAACTCACGCCACTTCTTACACAAATAGATATCTTCACTGATTAGATCATTGTCTTCACAAACCACTTCAAATACCATTCGTGAATCTCCTTTTTCACTCTTGTATGGTTTAGAAGCATTCCATATCTCAACAATAGCTTTACGAGACAACTTCATAAAACCACATCCAAGACCTGCTACTTCCATCAATCCATCTTTATCCATATCCAATTTCAATGATGGATCTTTTTCATCAAGAGCTTTAACAACATATAGTTCTTCGTTATCATTCTTTTTACGATAACTACCACCAATTAAATCTTGTTTGCTCTTGACCAGTTTAAAGAAGTCTTGTGGATTCCATCCCACATCCGCATCAATAAACAACAAAACATCTATCTGTGCGTCATATGCGGCTTTGAATATGTCATTACGTGCTCTTTGAATCAAGCTATCATAACACATAAAAAGTGGATACACTTCAAGATTGTGTTGTCCAGCTTGCGCAAGCGTGTTTAACAATGAATCTACATAGTAGATATCCAATTTACCATCGTAGGATGGAGTGCCAATTAGTACTTTCAGTTTTTTATTATTTTTCATAACTTTTTATAGAGTAAATCCCAAGAACACTTATATGCTCTTGGGATATTATACTTTAATCAAAACATTAAATCAATATATTTTATGGATTATATGGTGGATATTGTTTGACGATCAAAGCTTGTACAGCATCAGCCAATTGTTGGTCTGTCCAGTCTCCGATTGCATCATAAGATTCGCCTGACCACACATAATACCATCCATTTGAACCTTGGGGTCCAACTTGGACTAGTGCGTTTACTGTTTTTGCATCTGGATTATCTACAGCTTGTAGAACTTTAAAAGAACTAGCTGTGACTGGTCCTTGAAGCAATAGACTTGATGTTAATGGTACTTCTGGATATCCACCTGAAGTTGTATTGTTTGTATTGAGTCCTCCGAACATATGTTTTGAATATTAATTTGGTTGTTGTTGAGCTTGTTGAAACGCTTGAATTCGTTTGTCGATTTCTTGGTTCAACACTTGCAAATTTGATTGTGCTTGTTGAATTCGTGTCAAGTTATCATAAGCAAGACTCTTCAATTCAACCACAGTTAAATTTGCCAATGGGTTTTGATTTTGTTGTTGATTTTCCATAACTTTATTTTTGTTCAGGTAATTGGGTTACAGGAGCAGCATCAACAATACCTTGTTGTTGACGATTAAAAAGTTCTTGATTAATAACACGCAAATTGTTTTGGGAAATGTTCAATTTGACCACTTCATCATAAGCAATTGCTTTCAATTGAACGATGTTTAAATCGGCCAATGTAACCTGTTTTTGTACTTCTTGACTTTGTTGTTCCATATAATAGTTTTTACCTACCAATAACTATACATAAATAGTATAAAAAATTAATTATATCATTTTTTTATTGATAGTAATTGATATATATAGAAAAATAATATGGCATACCCAAACATAGATTTAGGCGAAGAAATTACTCTGAAAAATATTCCAGGTACAATTAAATCATTTGTAGTTGAGAGTATACTTGACAGCCCAAGCAGAAAACTAGTTATGGCTGGAGTTACTCTAAACAATGGAATTCATTTATCTATCGAATTATGGAAAAATGAAGCATATGATGCTGCTGGTCAATGGACAGATACAAATGTAGAACAAACAATTCTACCACTAGTAAAACAAAAAATAGCATCGTTTCCTACTCCGCCACATCCAGTTAAACCATTTGTACCAGTCAAAACAAACAAACCTTCAAATTTTCCAGGGTTATTTAAAAAATAACTAACTGTTAAACAATTTTAACCACTCATCTATTACCGTCTTCGGACGGTAATTTTTTGCATCAACATCACACTTGCGCCCACTGGATACATCATTAAAAAATCGTTTGATGTCAGTAGTTACTGTATTGCTATTAAGAACTTCATTTAAAGCACCATAACCATTCAAACAATAAATGTATGGTGTGGTTTTGAGTATTTCAGCCAATACAGCACTTATGCAAAATGTTTCGGTCATTACATTAGCATAAAACATACCCTCACATTTAGCCATTAATTCAACCACTTGTTTAAATGTTAGTGTGCCTAAATAGTCCACATCCATATTGTTGTCACTTATGTCGTCAGACGGATTATCATAGCCTGGTAAACACACATTTAAACGCTTGCCATTCAATTTCTTTATATGCTTTAAATACTTCCAATACTCTAGGGTATATCCATAACCTTTCATGAGACTACTAGCGTATATGAAGTCTTTTTTAATGGTTGGAACTTTATAATCATAAACCCAATCAGGTATAATGAAGTTAATAGTATGTTTATTCCAGTTGGATGGATATTGTTTATTGCTATAATCACTCAAAGCAATCAACTTACACTTATTATTTTCATGATATTCATAATAACCCAAATTATGAGGACTGTTATTGTCTGTAATCCATTGATAACAGTGTTTATGTGGTATTTTGGGTATTTGACTATTACGATGTAATATTAAGTGGTTACATTTGAATTTATACTTGAATATAGATGTATTGGGTAAATACAATACGTTATTATATTGTTTTTCAACTTTGGTATTATTTAAACAAACTACTTTTTTACCTAACTTAGCAAATTCTTCAAGTAATAATATAGCTTGAAATTCACTACCGCCCATACCATTTGTGATAGCTGTTTCTCCTGTATATGGAGAACCTACTGTATCAAACAATATTATATCCGCGTAAAGTTCATTCATAAAACTTTAAAATCATCACTTATAGATGGTTGTTTAAAATACTTACTTAAATCGTCTTGTTTCTTTATTCCAAACTTAACTTGCCATTCTTCCAACCATCGTTTAACACTACCCACGTATTCTTTGTTACCAACGTGAATCAAATCGATGTTGGTATCTACATATACTTTGCCACCAAGACTTTGCCACTTAAATCCAAGAAGAATATCTTCTGATACAAAATGTCCTTGTTCATTTACCACACAATCACAAATCATCTTGGTTACTGTTTTGCCATCAGTATAAACTTTGGATTCATTTTCAAATAACTTACCAAAACAATTTCTTGTCATTTTTAAAAACCCACAACCCAAACCATTTACTTCAAGTAAACCATTGTCATCAGGCACAATTTCAAATGTGTCTTCAGTGTCTCCTTTTACTTTGAAAGTATACAATTCTTCATTGTCATGTTTCTTTCTATACCCCCCACCGATCATATCTTTATCACTCAATACCAATTTGAGAAAATCTTTGGGTTTCCAACCCATATCACTATCAACAAAGAACAACACATCAAAACCATTTTCATATGCTATTCTAAAATAGTTGTTACGCACTCTTTGTACCAAACTATCATAACAAAGATACAATGGTACTACTTCAATATTGTTTTGCGCACATAATAGTATGGTATTGGTTATACTTTCCAAAAAGCGAACATCATATCTACCATCATAACCTGGTGCGGCTACTAATACTCTAATTGGTTTGTTCATACTGGATAATTAAATGCTTTGTAGTACCAAGCGTACTTTGTTGTAATATAATCACAATTGTGTTTACCCAATACTTTTAGATAATCTTCTTGTACTGGTTCAATCTTACCTCTTATTGAATGATCTCCAAATGGACGATAAAAAATATCATTTTCAAATGTAAACTGAGTTACATTGTTAAAATCGTGTTGGTAATATGGAATTTCCAAATAGTTGTAAATCTTCTTGATTTCTCTTTCTGGATTAGCCGTAAAGTCTTCAAACTTGATAAACAAGCATTTTTGAGCAATTCTACGCATTACCACATCGTAAATTACATCAATTGGAGCACATAGTGGGGGAGCTACGTTTAAAAACATATCAATACGTTTATCGACTGTGGTACCTTTCATTTCATTCCAATTTTGGATACCATTTTCGATATGTTGATTTTCTCTAAATTTCTTTTCCAAACTAGCAACAATAGCACGTAAATCTCGGATCATTACTATGACTTTTGGATTTGGATAAAAATGATTTACAAAGTCATATGTAACACTCCATCCTCTACACTTATCAATAACATATTTTCTTTCAGTGATGTTATTGAAGAACCCAAACAATCCTTCTCTGTAAAAACCTTTGCACGCAGCTTCCATTATCTTTTGGTCTTGTGCTTTGAATTCAATGCCGTTATTGAATAATCCTTTTAAATTCAATAATACATCGCAAAGACCACTAGTTGGAGTTGCGTAAATATCTGGGTTTTGAGCCATTACATTTTGTAATAATGTACTGCCAGCTCTAGGCATACTGCTTTGAAAGAATATTTTTTCTACCATATGATTTTATCTTACCACATATATAGACAAATTATCAATAACAATTTTTATTATAATTTAACCTCAGTTTATTCTTTCAAGACTTATTTTACATTTTTCGAATGCTACCCATTTACCTTCAAATAACCGTTCTCGTTTAACTTCTTTAGCAAATAATATAGCCACTTCGGATTCTTTATGTATTGCGCCAATTAACACTATAGTAGGTACATTATCAATGAGTCTAACCGTCCACCGTCTTTCCATTTTAGCAGAACCTTCGCCAATTGTACCATTATCTTTTAATTCTAAAATTCTAGTTTCTGTCTTGTTATCTATGTATCTAGTATATTTGTATTTACCCACGTAATTATTAGCAAATTTCTTTTCTTTACCAGTCATTTCATTCCAAGAATAAATGGTACCACTCCAATACTTGTCTCGTATATCTTTAGCTTCCGTGATTAAATGATGATTAAATTGAGTGGTTGGTCCGTTGCCTTCAAACATCAATTCTTTTCCTTGACAAGCGTGTTGAAATATTAATTGACTATCAAGATCGTGTTGCAACAAACATGGCCATTTCCAACCTGGTAAATTAGGCGATATAGAATACTTTTGATCACATTTGTGCCATGCTAAATGAAATGTACTTTTATCACCATAAACAAATTTATAAAACCAATCTGAATGTTCATTCATCCACATTGTTATGTTTAATGGTTTATAGCATTTTTCTTTGTTTATAAGATATTGACCCGTTTCAAAATCAACATAATCTCTATACTCCATTCCACAATTTTCCCAACAAATAGGTCTTAACCACTCGGGTCTGTCTCCAGGCGGTATATCTGGCCAAAATATTGCGCCTGTTTCTCTATATCGTGGATCATCAAACAAATAGGTTGGGTCTTTATATGGAATATTATCAGCATCCAGATACAATACTTCTTTGAAGTCACTATGAAGAGTGCTAAATACTTTTAATTCCCATCCTTGCATCAAACGAGGAGATAGATTATTTTTCTCACAAAATTCTCTAGCATTTACATAACGAATACCAAATGCATCACATAGTGATTTCATGTTGTTATCCATTTCATAATCATCCAGATACCAAAATTCGACTGGCAGTTTACATCCCAAACTTCTTAATATATGAAAACAAGCAAATCCACATCCAAAGTATTTTGCGCCACCTGCGCCTATTACGATACCGCGCTCTTGACTATATTGTGGAGGGTTATATTCTTTTTTTACTAGGTTATTTAGTATATGAACGTGTGCTAATTGTACTTCTTTTAATGCTTCCCATCCTTTTGGAAAGCCGGTAGTAACATTGGTATTTAAAATATCAATCCATTTGTTTGTGTTGCTGATTAACTCTTTTACTTCACTATCAAAATAGTCTAATATAGATGGATTTTGTTTTGATATTTCTAACAAATCTAACGTAATTTTCGTAGTATTCATATAACCAATTTATACAATATATATTACAAACCAAACCTATTTTTTGAAGCATTATAATTTTGTGCTATTTCAGAAGCGGATAATAATTTGTTATATGCTAATAGACATGCTATGTTTCCCGCAAAATAAGTGGGGGCTATAAAAGATCCACCACAAAAATCACCTTGATATACTGTTGCCGTTCCTGCATACCCAATTTTTAGTGTAGCGTTATTACTAAATGTGGCTAAAATAGTACCTAAACTTCCGGCTATATATATTTCGCTAGTAAGATTTTTGTATCCTGTTAAATATACACCCCCACTAGTACCTGACGCATCATATACAAATGAAATAAAATTCCAAGAATTTAATGTTAAAAGTGGACCAGATTGCGATTGAACAGCTCCACCTGGACAATTAGTAGATGGCGTACCAAATGATACTGTTCCGTTACATCTTATGAATATTCTCGCTCCTGCGTTTCCGCAACCGTTATCATTTTTACCAAATATAGAAATTGGAGCCGCGCCACTTGCTGGAAATGCCGTCGGTTTAATCCAAAAACATATAGAAAAATTACTTAAGTCTTGATTTATAGCACTAGTTCCAAAATCCACATAATCATTTATACCATCAAATACAATACTACCGCCATTACTACTATTAAATGTTGGACCATTGGTTAATGTACCATTATAACCACGACCACTTAAATCCGACCAAGTAGTACCCGCACGAGGATAACTATTTGTATCAGCAGCATCAACCGCGAATATTAATCCTGATGTAGCTATTTTTGGACCTCTTTGTATTGCCATATGATATAAATATATATTCTATTACAACCCCAAACCAAATCTAGATTTAGTTGCGTTATAGTTTTGAAGTACTTCTGTGGCGGTTAAAGCTCGATTATAAATAATAGTTGATGCAAGATTTCCTTTTAAATACTCAGAACTTGATACTCCTCCCGTCAAATGACCCAAATAAAAATATGTACTCCACCCAGATGGAATGTTTGCACTGGTTCCAACATTCACACCATTTAAATATAATATTGAAGTTGTACCATCACATGTAAAACTGATGTAGTACCAAGTGTTAACAGTAACTGTGGTTGATGAATTAATGGATGGAGTTCCTAACCACGCAGATCCGTTTCCAATAAAAACTTGTAAATTTCCAGCTCCGTTTCTGTTTAATGATATAGCTAAAGTATTATGTGGAAAACTGTTAATAAATGTATTTAATGATTTAGCTTGATCTATATATTTTATATATCCACACACTGTTATAGGCACAGATAACGTTTGTGTTACCGAAACATACTGGGTCGTACCATTAAACGCAAGATTACCAAGATTTGTAGTACTAAATGTTGGACCATTAGTTAGAGTGCCATTATTTCCGTTGCCACTTAAATCAGTCCAAGTGGTACCTGTGCGAGGATAACTATTTGTATCAGCCGCATCTAGTGCTAACACCAATCCATTAGTAACTACTTTGGGATCTATTATTGCTGCCATATATTATATTCTGAAGTAGATGGAGGGTTAGGATCTGTCCATTCAGGTGTAGCCAATATAGTTAACATTTCTTCGTATGTATATGGACCTTCTTTTGTGGTTAAATTATTTACACAATCAGGTGTAGCTCCATCCCATTTAACGAATGTTTTGGTTTGATCCACACTTTTACGCACCGTGTACACGGATGTTTCTTCTACTTGTGTAAAATCTATGGCATTTAATTCACTTACATTAAATATCATAAACTCTCTATCCTCATATAATGTTACATTATTCATATATTATAATTATCTCCCAAATCTGCTTTTTGTTGCGTTATAGTTTTGCAACACTTCAGTTGCGGTTAAAGCTCTATTGTAAATTTGAACAGTTCCATATGTTCCTTTAAACCAATAAAGACTATAAAAATCCGCTGTATTTCCTATTGTCATATTAGTATTAGTATCAACATTTAACACTGTAGCAGATGAGGCTAGAGATTCATATACTCCATTTATATAAAAATGCCCATTGTTAGTAGCTCCATTTTGACGAATCATAACAATATTTGCCCATACATTTACCAAACTAGACCAAGTATTTGTAGTAAAAATTTCAGATGAGGATGATCCATTTGCGGTTGACCAAAGAAATTTGTTTACGCTATCATTCCAAGCAAATCCATATCCAGCAGCGGCCGCAGGTGCTTGTTTACTTGTAATTACGAGTTTATAGTTTGGCGATCCTGTTTGAGTTAAAATTTTTATCCACGTACTTATCGTAAAATTGTTGGTTCCCATTTTTATACTTGATGCATTACCTAAGTTAATATAATCATCTATACCATCTATCGTAATAACTCCTCCATTACTATTACTAAATGTAGGTCCATTGGTCAACGTGCCATTATTGGCGTTGCCAGTTAAATCCGTCCAACTAGTACCTGTGCGAGGATAACTATTTGTATCAGCTGCATCTAGTGCTAATACTAAACCACTTGTAACTATTCTGGGACTAAAATACATAAATTATTTGTTTTCTAATTGTGATACTCTAGCTTCCAATTTTTCTATTTTTTCATTGGCTTCTTGAAGTGCTTTGACAGTTAATGCCAATATACCATCATAATCCAATCCATATGTGCCAGTTTCTTTGTCACCGTCACCCAACACCAATTCTGGTTTTACATTTAATACATCTTGCGCTATAAATCCATGACGTTTTACTCCAGTATTATATTTAAACTCAAACTTAACTGGTTTTAATTGAGTTATGGTTGGTAATGTATTTTCATAAATATACTCAACATTTTCTTTGGTTCTAATATCAGATGTACCACCACCAGGTGTACTCAATACACCAGCATCAGTTAAACCAAATATAACCGTTGAATAAGCATTGTTTACTATTTCAACACTACCACTGTTATTTAGACGAAACGCTTTTTGTGGGTTTAAATTACCAGATCTGGTATTTCTTACATATAAGAAATCATGATATGTGCTACCACCTCTTGTATTTTGACCAAGTATCATTAGTGAACCACTGGTTGTAATACTTGTACTACCAGATGTATTTAATAGTTCAGTGCCACCACGTATATGTAATTTAGCACTTGGGACATTTGTACCAATACCTACTCTACTACCACTAATTACAAAGTCATTGGCATTAAACTTACCCATTACAACTCTGTTGTTACTAAATGCTTCAATTACAGGCAAACCAGCGATTGTATTGACGCTAAATAAGCTGCCGGTCAAACTATCAGTTACTTCAAATAATGTACCATTACCACCATCAACTTTGAATACACTCTTGTTGCTACCAGATCCATATACATGTAATGTTGAGGTTGGGTTCTTAAATCCTATACCCAATGATCCAGTTGTTACGGTGGTACCTTCACCATAACTGCCTGTACCAAAGATCATGTTAGCAATGTTTAATTGACCATTACCAGTAGCTACAGGAGCATTTATGTTATAACCTATGATAATATTCTTGTTACCTGTTGTAATATTTGAACCAGCTTTATAACCGAAAGCACTATTACCGGTACCTGTTGTATTGCTTACTAATGCAAAATGACCGAAAGCACTATTATTGTTTGTGGTATTATTTTTTAATGCTTGATAACCGAATGCACTATTACTATTACCAATTGCATTGCTAGCTAAAGCTATGTGACCAAAAGCACTATTATTGGTACCGGTTGTATTATTTTGTAATGCTTTATAACCGAAAGCATTATTATTGTTTGTGGTATTAGTATATAATGCTCGGAAACCAAATGCGTTATTACGACTACCTAATGTATTGTAAAACATAGCTCTATAACCAAATACACTATTATTAATTCCACCTTGATTTTGTGTTAAAGCAAGACTACCAAATGCACTATTAGCATTACCAGTTGTGTTATCACGTAAAGCAACACTACCAAATGCACTATTGTTAAATCCAGTTGTATTGCTTACTAATGCAAAATAACCGAAAGCACTATTGCTAAATCCAGTTGTATTATTTTTTAATGTTTGATGACCAAATGCACTATTATATGTGCCTGTTGTATTACTTGCTAATGCATATGTACCGAAAGCATTATTATAATTTGTGGTATTAGCTGAAAGTGCATTTCTACCAAATGCATTATTATTACTACCAGCTAAATTTTGTTTGAGAGTATAATAACCGAAAGCACTATTGTGTGCACCTGTTGCATTATTTTGTAATGATCTGTGGCCGAAAGCACTATTATATGCACCGGTTGTATTAATTCTTAGAGAATAATAACCGAATGCATTATTATTGTTTGTGGTATTATTATATAGAGATTTGAAACCAAATGAGTTATTACGACTACCAGCTGTATTATTTCTTAATGCATTAAGACCAAACGCACTGTTTCTAACTCCAGTTATGTTTGCGTATAAAGCAGAAGAGCCAAACGCGGTATTATCAACACCAGTTGTATTAGACGCTAAAGCAAAATCACCAAATGCACTATTATCAGTTCCAGCAGTATTAGCTCTTAATGCATAACTACCAAATGCATTATTTCTATTGGCAGTTGTATTATTTTGTAATGTTCTATGACCAAATGCGTTGTTTCTAATGCCAGTTGTGTTACTTGCTAATGCTAAATGACCAAACGCATTGTTATTACTTGTTGTATTTGCAGCTAACGCTCTATAACCGAAAGCATTGTTACTGTTACCGGCAACATTATTTAACAACGTTTGATGACCAAATGCGCAATTATATACACCACCTACATTCCAGTTCAATGCTTGTGTACCAAATGCATTATTATTAGTACCTGTAGTATTACTTAATAATGCAAAATAACCAAATGCATTATTTCTAGCACCACTTACATTGTTTGCTAGTGCCAAATAACCAAACGCACTGTTAGCATCACCTGTTGTATTATTTCTTAATGCGTAAGCGCCAAATGCACTATTTTTAAAACCAATTGTATTAGATCTTAAGGCTTGATAACCAAATGCACTATTAAAAATACCAGTTGTATTTACATATAAAGCTCTAACACCAAATGCGCTATTTCTAGTACCAGATGTATTATCTCTTAATGCGCTATAACCAAATGCACTATTACTAAAACCAGTTGTATTGCTTCTTAATGCTCTACTACCAAATGCACTATTAACATTTGCAGTATTAACTGTTAATGCAGTGTAACCAAACGCACTATTACCTTGACCAACTATGTTGTTAGATAATGTTTTATAACCAAACGCGCTGTTTTGAAAACCAGTTGAATTACTTCTTAAAGCACTAAAACCAAAAGCACTGTTATTGTTTGTGGTATTATTTTGTAATGCATAATTACCAAATGCGCTATTTCTATTACCAGTTGTATTACTTGCTAATGCCAAATAACTAAATGCACTATTTGCAAAACCAGTTGTATTGTTTGTTAATGTAAAAACGCCAAATGCGCTATTATTGTTTGTGGTATTTGCTTTTAAAGCAAAACCACCAAATGCACTATTTCTATTTCCAATTAAATTACTTGTCAATGCTTGATAACCGAACGCAGAATTATTAGATCCAGAAGTATTACTTGATAATGTTAAATAACCAAATGCGCTATTTTGAGTGCCAGTTGTATTCTGTCTTAATGTTTTATAACCAAATCCATTAATATTATTTGTTTCATTGAAATATAAACTTTGAGCACCAAATGCACAATTTCTACTTTGTAGAGATGTTCCACCTTGATGTGCTTTATAACCAAATGCACTGTTATTACTACCACCTGAGATACCAATCAGCGCTGAACGGCCAACCGCACAATTATTAATACCGGTTAAATGAGATTTTAAAGCTTCAGTTCCAATAGCGATATTACTACTACCAGTTGTATTACTTGCTAATGCTAATATACCAAATGCATTGTTATTTGTACCAATTGTATTAGCAGTTAATGCGGATACACCAAATGAATTGTTATTTGTACCACTTGTATTATTTGCTAATGCTCGAGATCCAACCGCATTATTGTTACCACCAGTTGTATTGGAGATTAATGCTCTATAACCAAATGCACTGTTTGAACTACCGCTTATATTAGCTCTTAATGCGTAATGACCAAATGCACTATTAAATCCACCTACCGTATTATATATTAATGATTGATTACCAAAAGCACTATTATAATTACCAGTTGTATTACTTGCTAATGCTCTATCGCCAAATGCACTATTATATCTACCAAATGTATTAGCAGTTAAAGATTTATAACCGAAAGCATTGTTGTTTATACCTGTAGTATTGTTTAATAATGCATTATAACCGAATGCATTATTTCTAGTACCAGTTGTATTACTTGCTAATGCATAATTACCAAACGCACTATTATTATTTGTAGTGTTTACTCGTAAAGCACTAGTACCAAAAGCACTGTTGTTATTACCAGTTCCACTACTTATTAGTGCGTTATAACCAAATGCACTATTATTAATACCACTAGTGTTTTTTATCAATGCTTGATGACCAAACGCGCTATTTCTAATACCGGTTGTATTGCTTGATAATGCATATGTACCAAATGCGTTGTTATTACTGGTACTATTAGTAAATAATGCTCTGTAACCAAATGCATTGTTATTATTACCAGTAGCATTCAATTGTAAAGCACGAGCGCCAAATGCGTTGTTATTAAAACCAATTGTATTACTGAGTAATGAATATGCGCCGAATGCATTATTTCTAAAACCGGATGTATTGCTTGATAATGCATACAAACCAAATGCGCAGTTAACAGAACCAGTTGTGGTATACTTTAAAGCTCTATGACCGAATGCACTATTAGCTATTCCAGATGTATTTTTATTTAATGCCTGATAACCAAATGCATTGTTTCTATTACCGGATATATTGTTCGATAAAGCTTTATAACCAAAAGCATTATTACGATTGCCAGTTGTATTACTGGCTAACGAAAAACTACCAAATGCACTATTTAGACTACCAATTGTATTGCTTGCTAACGACAAATATCCAAATGCACTGTTATTAAAAGCAGTCGTATTACTAACCAATGCTTTATAACCAAAAGCACTATTATTATTGGTAGTATTAGCTGCCAATGTATAATAACCAAATGCAGTATTTTTACTGCCCACCAAATTTTGTCTCAATGAACTATGACCAAAAGCACTGTTTTTAGCGCCTGTTGTATTTAATGTCAAAGCTTTGTAACCAAAAGCATTGTTATTAATACCAGTACTATTGCTTGCTAACGCCAAATAACCAAACGCATTATTATTGTTTGTGGTAGTAGAATATAAAGCTTTATAACCAAAAGCACTATTTCCTTTACCAGAAACGTTTTTATACAAAGAACTTGCGCCAAAAGCACTATTTCTTATACCACCTACGTTATAACGCATTACACCGCTACCAAATGCACTATTACCACCACCTGTTGTGGTATTCAACAATGCTTGAATACCAAATGCACTGTTACCCGAAGCAGAAGTGTTATTTCTTAATGCACCATTACCAAACGCACTATTACTACCACCAGTTACGTTATATCTTAATGCATTTTGTCCAAATGCACTATTACCAACACCGCCTATATTGTTAGCTAACGAATAATAACCAAATGCAGAATTCCAGATACCAGTTGAATTAGATCTTAAAGCTTTGTATCCAAATACTGCATTTGAAGAAATATTACCCGGACCTCTACCAGCTGTAATGCCATTGATTGTCAAACTGTGTGTAGCATCAATTGCAATACTATTACCAAGAGTGGTCGATGCGGTAAATTTAGGAATAGTATTGGTTGTACCACTACCACCTATACCACCACCGCCTCCACCAGCACTATTAAGTGCGTAACTAGCAGTAGCATATATTATACCTTTACCACTATTGACGTAAAGCGCACTGCTCGTTACTTGTAAGTTTACAATTGGATTTGATGCATCTTGAAAACTAATGTTTCTACTACCCGGCGTTATAATAATGTCATTTGGCATAATTTATATAATCTATTATAAATATTACTTTTCTGGTATTAACTTAGGTATATCTTTACGTTCAGCAACTATATAATAATAACAATTTACTGGAATATTATCATCATTACCCACAATTACTTGGTTATTAGTTATATCTACTACGTATAGTTTTTGATATTTTCCTTTTGGAGTCAATGTTACAGTTATTGTTTCATCATCAACCAAATATGGCCAATAATCTGGTAATTGTATAATATTATCATTTTCAAGTTTACCACGCACGAATACTGTATGTTCTGGAGATTCAGTTACACCATGTTCCAAATACATGTTTTTCTTATTTGGATCTGGATGCTTAATCAAGAAACTCTTGGTTGTAGCACCAAAACTACCACTAACTTGTAGTGTATAAGTTGGGTTATTTATACCAATACCAACTTTAGCACCAGTTGTTACAGTTGTGGTTTCACCAAAGCTACCTGTAGCAAATATCAAGTTAGCGATATTTAGTTGACCGTTGCCTGTAGCAGATGGAGCGTATACATTATGACCGATTATAATGTTCTTATTTCCTGTGGTAATGTTTGATCCAGCATTATAACCAACCGCATTGTTATTAGTACCTGTTGTGTTATTTTTTAAAGCATAAACACCGAATGCATTATTAAATGAACCAGTTGTATTCTGCCTCAACGAAGACCAACCAACCGCACTATTACCACTACCAATTGTATTATATACTAATGATCGGTAACCTACAGCTGTATTTGCGACACCTGCTGTATTATATTTTAATGCAATATCACCAAATGCACTATTTTGATAACCAGTTGTATTATTAGTCAATGCTTTGTAACCAAATGCATTGTTATTAATACCGGTTGTATTATTAAACAAAGCACTATAACCAAATGCGTTGTTATCATAACCAATTGTGTTATTTTGTAATGCGTAATTACCAAATGCACTATTATTATTGCCCGTTGTATTAGCATACAACGATTTATTACCAAAAGCGCTGTTTCGAGAACCTTCTACATTTTTAAATAATGCTTGAGTACCAAATGCGCTATTATTAATACCACTTGTATTGCTTGCTAATGCAAAAGTACCAAATGCATTGTTATTATATCCAGTTGTATTGCTTGTTAACGCATTAATACCAAATGCATTATTATTAGCTCCACCTGTATTTGCTGATAATGATTGATGACCAAATGCGCTATTATTAACACCGGTTGTGTTGTACATTAAAGTTCTATAACCAAATGCATTATTACTATTACCAGTTGTGTTGTAATTTAATGCTCTATAACCAAAAGCACTGTTATAATTACCAAATGTGTTAAATCTTAACGCAAATTTACCAAATGCATTATTACTATTACCGGTTGTATTAAAATTTAATGCGCTGTAACCAAATGCGTTATTATTAATACCAGTTGTATTATACTTCAACGCCTTATAACCGAATGCATTATTAGCTATTCCAGATGTATTTCTTGCTAATGCTTGATAACCAAAAGCACTATTTCCATTTACTCTGTTATACTTTAATGCTTGAGTACCAAATGCACTGTTTCGATAACCGCCTTGATTTGATGCCAACGCGCTAAAGCCAAATGCACAATTGAACAAACCAGTCGTATTTGCTTGTAATGCCTGAAAACCAAAAGCATGATTTCCAGAACCAACAGTATTACTTGATAATGCACCAGTACCAAAAGCGCTATTGCCGCTACCAGATGTATTAGCAGTTAAAGATTTATAACCGAAAGCATTATTTAATGTGCCCGTTGTATTATACGTTAAAGCTAAATGACCAAACGCGCTATTTCTAATACCAGTTGTATTTCTTGATAATGCACCATTACCAAAAGCATTATTTTGATAACCAGTTGTATTGCTTGCTAATGCGTACCTTCCAAAAGCATTGTTATAATTGCCAGACGAATTACTTGATAACGCGTCACACCCAAATACTGTATTTGAGGTTGCCCCAGTACCGGTGAATCCACAAAAGCTATTTCCACCACTGCCTGTATTTACTAAATAAACTACCCCGTCATTATCTACACCCAAATTATAAGTTATATTAACACTGCTTGTTAATCCAGTTAATCTCAATGGATTAACACTAGCACTTACATGCAATGTATTTGTTGGATTATCAATGCCAATGCCAAGCTTAGCGCCTACAGTTGTATTAGTTCCAGTAGCATAACTTCCACTTGGATGTATACCAAATATAAAGTTAGCAATATTGATTTGAGCAGATCCACTTGGATCATGTGCCAAAACATCTGCGCCAATTATAATATTATTATCTCCAGCAAAAATATTGCTACCAGCGTTATATCCAACAGCAACGTTGTTGCTACCACCATTTATATTGTAAAGAGCATTAGCGCCAAATGCACTGTTTTTTGTTCCGTTTGAATAAGAATAAGATCCAGATACAACACAATAAGTTACATCCAGTGTGCTTTTGAAACTAGGATTCACAGAAGAATATCCGCCAGGCTCTACGTTAGGAGCATCTGCTTTGTTGTCTAGAAAATTGTCTCCTTCATAATCCAAAAGCAAAACAGTATTTGCAATATTCGTAAAAGGCGGTTCAGTTACACATATTGTACTTTCACCGTTGTATAAAGCTGTACCATTTAAAACTCTGACACTAGAAAGTTCACCACTAAATCCACTATACCCAGAATTATATATACCACTAGTACTAATCGATATGTTACTAGAATAGTTTTGGTTGTCAGTACCAGTGTATACAAGTGAACCATTAATATAAACGTATAACGTAGTACCTGATCTTGATAGTGCTATGTGAGCTGATTTATTAAGCAACAAATCATAAACTGTTGCATTATCAAGAATTGTTGCAACAGGTGTATAGTAATTACCAACATATAATTTTAATGATTCATCATATGGTTCAAATCCAATTGCAACAATAATACTAAGATCATATGATTTTATTGCTGCTATAATAGCTTTATCACTATTATATATCTGGTATAATTCTACCCAAAATTCAAACGTATAATCGTTGGTACCAATGTTAAAATTACCATAATTAGAAAAATAAAATGTGGTATAATAAAAACCATAAGAGCCAGCGCTTGATATAGTTTTTTGCGCAGACGTAAATTGTTCGGTTAATATTGCAGCTACATTGTTTTTATTTAGAGCATATGAACCAAATGCACTGTTATAATTTCCAGTAGTGTTACTTGCTAATGCCAAGTAACCAAATGCACTATTGTTACTACTACCAAGTTGGTAATAAGATAAAGACGATGAACAATAATTTACACTTAGTGTAGTTGGATCTGGAGTAGCAGCATAAGAAAGATATGTCTCGCCTGGATACGAGTCAACTTTATTATAAAAAAATGGATAAGAACCAAATTTATTATCATTTATATAATCCAAAAGCAAAACAGTATTTGCAATATTTGTAAAAGGCGGTTCATCGGCACATATTGTGCTTTCACCAGTATACAATGCAGTGCCTTTTAAAACTCTAACACTAGCAAATTTACCAGTTATTCCCTCATAACTAGTATTAAGAAATCCACTTACATTAACGCGGGTATTGTAGTTATAATTTTGACTATCTGTACCAGTGTATACAAGTGAACCATTAATATAAACGTATAATGTTGTGCCTACTCTTGATAGTGCCATGTGTGCAGATTTACCTACCAATATGTCATTAACAGATGTACTATCAAGAATTGTTGCGACAGAAGTGTATATATCACCAATATACAATTTTAAATTTTCATCATTTACGTCAAATCCAATTGCCAAAATATTTGAAAAATTGTTAAATGAGAATATTATTGATTTATCACCAGTAATAAAACTCAAATCACTAAAACTAACCCAGAATTCAACTGTGTAATCTTTTGTGCCAATATCAAATAAATCGCCAAAATTATAATAAGCGGTAGCGCTGTAATAACCATTGTATAAACCAGCTGGCACTGTCGTATTTAGACTTGAATAATTAACAATAGTCGTTAATGACGAAGAATAATTAGAATACAAAGCTTTGTCACCAAACGCACTGTTATTATAACCAATTGTGTTGCTAGATAATGCTTTAGAACCAAATGCACTGTTGTTATAACCAGTTGTATTTTTATTCAATGCATATGTACCAAATGCACTGTTACTATTTCCAATTGTGTTGCTAGATAATGCTTTAGAACCAAATGCACTGTTGTTATAACCAGTACCAACTACAGTTGTTTCTATATAACCCTCTGTAGAAGCATTACCGCCAAAAACAACTCCGCCCCAAGTTACACCACTTTGTTCAAGAGTAGTTGTATTACCACTTGTATTATCAAATTTCTCAACTTCAGTTGGAGAGTTTACTAATACAACACATCCAGGCTCAGTTATATAAGCTGGTTCTGTTGGGGTAAATGCAGAAGGATATAAACCAGTTCCATTTATTAATCTAATACCTGAAAACTGTCCTGATAAACCAAACCCACTGCCACGTGTAAAGTCGCCAAATATTAAAGATGCGCCGGTAATATTAACACTATTAGTAGAAGAACCTTGTTCAACTCCATTTATATAAAATTTAAGAACTCCACTATTTCTACTAAACGCTAGATGTGTCCAAGTATTAATATAACTTGCAAAATCAACTGAAAAAGTTGGTCCCATCGCAATTGGAAAAGCTATATCTATATTTGGATCTCCATTTGTTTTAGAAAGAGCTAAATTATTTCCTCCACCAATATTATCGGGATCACCTAATATAAAAATAACGGCACCTGGACCCAATTCTGTTTCATATTTAATATAAAATTCCAATGTAAAATCATTGGTACCAATATCAAAACTAACGGGACTACCATTTTTGTACCATAAATAATCAGCGCCTTGATTAAATACCAATGCGCCTGCTGGACCGCCACTAGGAGGTACAAATGTTTGTGTGTATATGGTTCTATTTTCAGCCAATGCTCTATAACCAAAAGCACTGTTATTATATCCAGTTGTATTTTTAGTTAATGTTTCATGACCAAAAGCACTGTTATACAAACCACTTGTATTTTCAGCTAATGATCTATAACCAAATGCATTATTTGCACCAACCAAATTATTAAACAAAGCATATGAACCAAATGCGTTGCTATAATACCCACTCTTGTTCAATTGCAATGCTCTGGTACCAAATGCATTGTTGGATTGACCAGACATTTTTACAATGACTTCTTCACCACCAGCATTTACACCTGGCGCCCCACCAGATCCAGATCCAGATCCTACAACACTTGATGTACTTGTACCAGTACCAGCTGTTGCTGTACCAGATGTACCACCTTCTTTTTCAATTAAAACAGAATCAACCAATTGGCCGTCAAGATTATATGTTAAAAATGAAATTGATCTTGATGTTTCACCAAGAGTAGCATCAACAATTGTGTAAGCATAATCGCCACAATATGTTGTTACTGTACCAGACAACGTTGGTTCAGTAGCACATACAATTTCTGCTCCTCCCAAACCTTGTACAAAATATGATGTATCGTTTATAGAGAAGTATTCATAATTGTGACCATGAGCACTTAATACTACATCAATACCAAGTGCTTTATAATCCAAACGCAATGGAATTGCGCCTGGTCTATGATTTGCTGAATTTGTGAATGGAGGTTTATGTACAACCAACACTTTCCAAGCAATAGTGCTTGCAACAATTCTTGGAGTTAACAAATCCAACTGAGCTTGTAATTGAATGTTAGGATCCAATCCTTCATCCATTGTTTCGCCACTAGCAGTATTACCGCTGTTTAATACGAAGAAATGAACTGGTCCTCTGATAAAATCATAACACAACAAATTCTTGTCAAGATTCTCCTGACCGATCAATCCTCTTACAACATTTAGTTGTCTCAACAAAGCTTTACCATAATCATAATCAAGATCATGGTTACCGAATGCCAAATACATGTTGGCACTATAGTCATAGTCACTCCAGAAATTTAAGAAATTACTATATACAGTAGTTTCGTCTGTATAATTTGAATCACCCAAATGAATTACGAAATCTGGATTATAAGACTTAATTCCATCGGCTACTTGCTGAGTTATACCCAAATAACCAGTTTTACCACTATCACCCAATAATGCAAATTTTACATTATAAACTACAGGAGATGAAATAGTCAAATATCCATAAGAATTTGATGCTAGTGCCAAATAACCAAATGAACTATTAGAAGTACCAGCAATATTGCTGGTCAATGCTTTATGTCCAAATGAACTGTTATACAAACCAGTGGTATTGTTCATCAAAGAACCAAAACCAAATGCATTGATGCTATTTACTAAATTGTCTCTCAAAGCATTATAACCAAATGCATTGTTATAATTGCCGGTTGAATTATTTCTTAAAGCATAGTTACCGAATGCATTGTTTTTGTTACCACTAACATTCTTTCTCAAAGCAAAGTAACCGAATGCGTTGTTGTTTTCACCAACGTCGTTGTATCTTAGTGAAGAACCACCGAAAGCATTGTTACCATAACCGAATGTATTACTTGCTAGTGCCAAATGACCAAATGAACTGTTACTAAATCCTTCAATGTTTTGGAATAGTGATTTGTAACCAAATGCGTTATTTCTATTACCGAATGCATTTGAAGCTAGTGCTAATGTACCAAAAGCATTGTTGTTGTTACCGAAAATGTTTTCTCTTAAAGCATTGGTACCAAAAGCATTGTTATTTAAACCTTCAGTATTGTATAATAGTGCATTTTTACCAAATGCATTGTTGTCGGTACCAGATGTGTTTTCTCTTAGAGATTGATAACCAAAAGCACTGTTTCCATCCACTTGGTTATTTAGTAAAGATTTATAACCAAATGCACTGTTATTGTTGCCTATTTGATTTTCAGCTAAAGCTTTGTAACCAAAAGCGCTGTTATTACTTCCTTCTTGGTTGTTATACATGACACCAGAACCGAAAGCGCTGTTCTTGTTACCGGTTGTATTATATGACAATGTGTAATGACCAAATGCACTATTATGATTACCACTGGTATTAAAATACAATGATACATAACCAAAAGCGCTATTTTTATACCCAATAGTGTTTTGAACTAATGTTAAACTACCAAACGCACTATTTTGATAACCAGTTGTGTTTCTAAACAATGATCTATGGCCAAATGCGCTATTACTAGTACCGGTTGTGTTATATTTCAATGCATTTACACCAAATGCATTGTTATAGTTTGCATTATTATATTTTAGTGCATTTCCGCCAAAAGCATTATTACCGTTTCCACTTGTATTACTTGATAATGCATTTACACCAAATGCATTGTTACCACCACCAAATGTATTTAAATTTAAAGCGTTATAACCAAAAGCATTATTTCCAGAACCACCGGTATTACCAAGCAATGCTTTAGAACCAAATGCACTGTTTCGAATACCAGATATATTTTGTTTCAAAGTATTTCTACCAAATGCACTGTTATCATATCCATCAATATTATACATCAATGCTTGATAACCAAATGCATTGTTACTATAACCAGTTGTATTGTCTCTTAGTGCTTGGTGACCAAAAGCGCTATTATTAAAACCTGTTGAATTAGAATATAGTGTTCTATAACCAAAAGCATTATTATTATATCCAAACGTATTTTGTCTTAAACTATTATATCCGAATGCGTTATTATTAGTACCCGTAGAACTAGATAAAGCGTTGCAACCTATTGCTGTATTATATGGACTAGTATTATTGGTAAATCCACATAAATTGCTTCCACCACCATTTACAACATTTATGGCCCAACTAGCTGTAATTGGATATGTACTGCCTGTTTGCAATGATGATCCAAATGGCGTTTTAAAAATATTTCCTGTTGTATTATCTACACCCAACACATATCCACTTGACGAAGAGGAAATTAATGAGGTTAGTTTTAAACCAGAAGCAGTAATATTAGAATTGAACACAACCCCACTACTGCTAATTTGGATTACACCACTACTGGTTATAAAGCTATTCTTTATCTGAATTTTTGCCATAAATTATAATATTCTTAGTCTATTATAAATATAAGACTAACAATTCTTATAACTATTTTTATCAGATAATTACATCTTACGAATCATAGCTTTTATCACATAACTGTCACCTGAACCATTTTCCAAAGCTTGAGCAATTACTTTACCAAATAGGTCTTTTTTGAAAATATTACCACGTTTTACAGCTTTGCCATGACCTTTTTTATTGCTGGTAACTATATAATCGCCCATTTCTACTATACCTGTAACCAATATAGGTTCAGCGCCCATTATAAGCGGTTCATCTTTACCATTCTTAACAACACCCATTACTAGTTCATCTTCTTCTTTGATACATGGTTCACATCCATTCACATTCCAACTTACAATTGTTCCAGTTGGTAATAATCCCAATGCATCAGTTTTTAGTCCAGTTTCGAATAAACCACCAATAGTTGTTTGTGTAGCAAATACATCACTAAATCTATTAGCGTTACTACCCAAAGGATATACTCCATCACCAACTGGAGCAATACTACCACTAACTTGCAACTTATAAGCAGCAGTAGTTGTACCAATACCAATATTTGTACCGTTTTCAAATATAGGAGTGGTTGTTTCTCCAATTGTTGTTCCACTGGTAAACTTTAATATTCTATTTTGAGAACCAGTTATTATTGACTTATAAAGTTTTTGATTTGAATCGTTTATATTCAAATAATAACCATTTGATTGACTCAACGGAATATTTGTTAACTGTAAATTACTAGCGGTTAAACTTCCTTGTAAAGTTACTCCATCATTTGTTTTTAAACTGCCACTTAGTGTATAAGCACCCTGTAACGTCTTGGTGTTGTTCCACTGAGTACCATTACCATACATCAACAAATCGCCATATGTAGGACTTGATAACGCAACGTCACTTAATCCAGCCAATGTGTTTTGTACAGCAGTACCGCCACCTGCACCAATACCAGCTACATTTCTAAATAATCCACCTTGTTGTATATATGTAGTGTTGTTTGTTCCTACATTGGTAAAATTGGTAGCACTTGCTTCCATTATGACATAAGCAACAAATATTGCATTAGTAGCAGTATTAGGAGCTTCAATAAATGGCTCTGTATCTATAGCATTTTTAGCTTCTACTAGTGTAGTATATACACCATTACCATAATAAGCAATAAATGCTTGGGTAGGACTTTTTGGTATCCAGAATATTCTTTGAATTGTAAATTGATTTGTACCACTACCACCAATTGTTACTAATTGTCCCGTAGTAAAATTTACATATTTCTTATTATCCAATACAGGATAACCCGCAGTATTTCCATTAGAAATAATAACCGAAGTGCTACCACTAACATAATATCTATAAATTTTACTAATATTTGCAGCATTTTCAGTGGTCGTACTTGGATGATTTGGATCATACACATAATTAGATCCTTCTTTATAAGCAATACCACCAGTTTTCTTTATGCTTAATGTTGTAGATCCACTGGGTTGTAGTGTATGACCACTAATTTTTAATGGTCCAAATGCTCTACTAAAATCATCATTCTTTTGTGGATAACCATAAGCAATTTGAGGACTATTATATACGCCGGTAGATTTACTTGCACTCAAAGTCAATACAACACCCAAATTAATTTGTGTATCCCACTGATTAATATCTGTACTACCCCAACTATTTGTTTGTTGTATTATACCTCCATTATTATCTAACCCAACATAACTGATTTTAGCACTTGCACTATATTGTATTGGCACATTTGTATATGCTGGCCATCTTACCAATTTAATAGTTGGAAATGGAGCACTACTAGTATTTGCGTTTTGAGCAACAATTAAACCTTCACCTGCGGAAATATTAAATGTATTTGTACCAAATGTACTACTTAATACACCACCATTTAATATACCTGTATAAATGTTACTTTCTAACCATCTAAATCGTGTTGTGTTGGTATATGGACCTTGATATTGTGTGAAATAAAGATCGTTTGTACTACCACTTGTATAAATGTAACTTGCGCTTGTATTAGTTGGAATTATTAGATTTCCAACGGGTAAAAATTGTGTATAACCTTTAAATTGAGCAAAACTGCTGGTTAAAGCCACAGTTCTTATACTGCTTGTTACAAGTAATTGATTATTACTATATACCAATCCACTTTGAACCGTAGCACTATTACCATAACCATTATAAGTAATAACACCATTTGCAGTACTACCCGTTAAATTCAATAAACCACTACTTCCACTTGATCCAGTAGATCCACTTGAACCACTTGAACCTGATGTACCGCTTGATCCACTACTTCCACTAGAGCCACTTGTGCCTGCTGAACCACTTGATCCACTTGATCCACTTGTGCCTGCTGAACCACTTGATCCACTTGATCCACTACTTCCACTAGAGCCACTTGTGCCTGCTGAACCACTAGATCCGCTTGATCCGCTTGATCCGGCTGAACCACTTGTGCCTGCTGGAGTAGCAGATGATTTATAAACATTTCCGGTAGTATTATCAACAGTCAAATAATAACTGGTTGCATTTGTTGATAAATTTTTTATCTTTAAATGTGAGGCTGTAACGTAACTAGCACTAATATTACCTTGTACATGTAGTGTTTCAGCTGGATTGTTGGTAGCAATGCCAAGTTTTCCATTGGTTGTTACAACATTATTTTCACCATAACTACCAGTAGCAAATATAAAATTAGCAATATTTAATTGACCACTTCCAATTGCAGATGACGCATTTACGTTATAACCAATAACAATGTTTTTATTGCCTGTAGTAATGTTTTTGCCAGCACCATAACCAAATGCTATATTATTTGTGCCAATCGAATTGTTGGTTAATGCAAATGAACCAAATGCACTGTTATTGTTGGTGGTATTAAAATATAATGTTCTATGACCAAACGCACTATTAAACTTACCAAGTTGATTGGTATATAATGCTTTATAACCAAAAGCATTATTTGCAGATCCAAACGTATTGAATCTCAATGCGTGACCACCAAATGCATTGTTACTTGAAGTTAAAACATAACTTAATGATCTGTAACCAAATGCATTGTTATTGTTACCGCTTTGATTATAAAGCAATGTACGCTGGCCAAATGCATTGTTATAATTACCAGATTTATTATACCCAAGCGCTTTGAAACCAAATGCATTATTTGCTTCGCCGTATATATTTTGATGTAGTGAATAATAACCAAATGCATTGTTATTATGTCCTGTAATATTGCTTGCTAATGCATGAGTACCAAATGCACTATTGCCATTAGTCACATTTTTACTAAGAGCTTGATCGCCAAATGCACTGTTTCCATCTCCAAGGACGTTTTCTCCAAGTGCTTTATAGCCGAAAGCACTGTTTCCTAATCCTGTTATATTACTTGCCAATGCAAGACTACCAAAAGCACTGTTTTTACTGGTTTCATTCAAATAAAGTGCTTTATAACCAACTGCGGTATTATGATCAGATATTAAATTAAACTGTAATGATCCGGATCCCAATACGGTATTTGTTATAACTGCTCCACCACCTCTACCTACAGTTAATCCTTGAATTCTTGCACTTCCAGTAACATGTAATGCTGCTATTGGATTAGTTGTTCCTATACCTATACCTGTATTTGTAGCGTAAGCTATACTTTTGCCTATTTGATTTCCACTGGTTGCTTTTAAAATATAATTGGTAGATAAATCAGCATTATTATCAGGACCAAGAATAAATTTGTTTTGACTATTTGTTGCGGTACTTCCACTTGCAAAGAAATAATTTCCTTGACTATCCCACAAGAAACTACTCATTGCATTACTACCAGAGTCATGCATCTCAATACCAGCAAATCTCTTATATGGACTTAGAGCATTTAGAGTAATAATATTATCGCCAATTATAACATGACTACTGGTTATGTAGATGTAACTTGCGCTAAAAATCGTAGCTGTACCCGCCACGTTTAGATTTCCATCAACATATAATGTGCTACCACTATATCTCAAATCACTTTGCACCGTGGCACTATTGCCGTAACCATTATAGGTAATTACGCCATTAACTGTACTGCCTGTTAGTGTTAATAATCCACTACTTCCGCTTGAACCACTACTGCCACTCGTTCCAGAGGATCCAGAAGATCCACTGGTACCAGAAGACCCAGAGGAACCACTAGTTCCAGAAGATCCCGAAGTACCACTCATTACATACGAAATCACATATAAATTTCCAAGTGTAAATGTACCGTTATCTCCTGTTGGATTGCTTAATGTAAAGTTCCACCAATCGCCTTTATCCGTTGCCGTTACTACATCGTAAGTACCTAATAGATTATTATTAACGACATCTGTAATTTGTAATGTAACGAGTTGACCGGCATTTAAAGCAACACTGATTTTTCCCAGCCAAATTTCGTGGTTTACATTGTTGTAGTTATTATAATCTACATCAATTTCAGTCAATAAATTAAAATCCGTACTATCTGTATAAAAATATGTTGCGGTTGGATCTGTATTTCCGATTGATGGAGAAACGCCCTCAAAATACCATCTTGAACTATTTGCACCATCTATACCATTTATACCACTAGTACCAGATGTTCCAGAAGTACCACTACTTCCACTCGACCCAGAGGTACCTGATTCACCGCTTGTGCCAGATGTACCACTACTTCCGCTTGATCCAGCTGTTCCAGATTCACCACTTGATCCGCTGGTACCTGAAGTGCCACTACTTCCAGCTGGAGTTGCAGAAGATTTATATAAAGCACCCGTGGTATTGTCAATAGATACGAAATAGCTGCTAACGCCTGATGGCAAACTAGTTAATTTAAGTGAAGATCCTGTAACTGGACCTATGATGTTAACCGATCCAGTAATTAATACAGAACCCGTTATACCTGGCGTTAAAATTTGCGGTGAATCAATTTTCATTCGTTATATAAATAGTATTATAATAATAAGTATTTATAATCTATTTTTAATAGTCTATTAAATCAATTCTCTTACTATCAACGACGGGTATACAGTGTATGTGTTATCTATTGTTTTTATACCAACTGCTAAAACATCACTGGTACCATCTATTTTTCTACCTAAACCATAATATGGATCTAACACAATCATTTGTGCCACACTGTTAGCTGATGTACCCGCGAAATATCCAGTTGCTATAATTGTGCCTGGATTTGTTATAACATTACCAGCTGCAACCACAGCCACTTGTGTTACTATTGACCCGCTAGCATTATTGTAAGTTACAGCATTCGTTACTGTTGGGTTGACTAATAACTCCCATCTGCCAGCAAATGTACTACTATTACCAGGCTTTATTAACAAATCTAACTGTTCAGGTACTATTTGAGCTCCTTTAGAAGTACTACTATTATATCTGATAAATAATACAGCATCATATTCACTTGCTCCAATAGTAGCACCATTATTACTTGTAACAACCACTCTTTTGCCTGTATTATCAAAACCACCTTCACTTATGACTGTGCTACATATTTGCGTCATCAAACTACCAGTTGTAGTATTTTTGTGGGTACTCATTTCGTATCTTATAGGCAAATTAGGATTACGTAAATAAACAGTATCCAAACTATTATAATTGTTTATTTCGTGTACATATATCAATACACCTTTTTGTACCACACCATATCTTACTCTGCCTACACCCAACCATTCATAATCCATGGTATATATTTGTGCTTTAGTTATATCTAATGTATTACCCGATGGACCCAATCCATTCATCTTATCCAAATTCCAAGTACTTTGACTTAC
>Ga0315899_10001051_pt1 | contig 32022 bp, 19 predicted proteins | sample LakEriMetagenome_2_FD_203518 | JGI IMG/M metagenome (GOLD analysis project Ga0315899, IMG submission 203518) | Freshwater fungal communities from buoy surface, Lake Erie, Ohio, United States - Buoy 4 MA112 | ecosystem: Environmental > Aquatic > Freshwater > Lake | place: USA: Lake Erie, Ohio...
CAGCAAATAGGACGTCGCAGCAGGCACAATCAACATCGCAACAACGAGCACAGTCCCAACCGCCTCAAAAGCCGCAATACAGGTTACTGAGACCAAGGCCGCCAGAAGATAGTGAAAGATCGTGTCGGATATTCCTTGCGTGTTGGCAAACTCTGGATCGAATGTAGTAATACGCCACTCTTTGAACAGAAAAATGATCGCAAATGAATTGAGTATGCATACCACCGCCAGCGATGTAACGATGTCGGGTATGACCCCAATCCACGTAGGAGAGGTCGCGAGAATCGACGTTTCTAGACTACCGAACAAGATGCATGCAGGATCAAGGTCTAGAAAGGAGTCGCTGCGAAAGACCATCACCAGGCCGATCGAAAACAAAGATGTGAACACGATGCCGATAGCGGCAGATTCTTCTACCCCTCCCCATTTCTTTATCGCAGAAGATAGCCACACGGCGAACAATCCAGCTAGAGCAGCGGCAAAGAAAATCCAGGAGTTCGATTTGGTCTGAAAAACGAGAACTGCTGCAGCGATTCCAGGCAATACGGAATGGCTAATAGCATCACCGATGAGGCTCATTCGTCTGAGCATTAGCAGACAGCCAAGCAACGAGGAAGCGATGGCGGCTAGAGCGCCAGCGACAACAATCCAACCGTCTATATTCCAATCCCAAAACATGGTGAGGCTGGCAAATTGCGTTAGAGGACTCAGTACCTACGAGTGCGGCTTGAGAGGGAATGATACCGCATCGAGCTTCGATTTAGCAGCATCAAAATGATAACCCCCCCGATGCCGGAAGCTTAAAATCACAGCTGGCTTCCTATCCGTTAAGTGTGAATCAAGCGAAAGACATGCTACATAGATCGTCGATGTTTGGCGTTTCAAGGTATTGTCAGAATGATGGAAGAATGCCAGCCGCACCCACCCCCAATCCGAGGGGTGCGCGAGTTTTAGTAAAGCGGTAGGGCTTTTGTCGGTTATGCAATTTCCCCTTTTAAAAAGGTCGGATTCTGCCACTCTTGAGGGGTGTACTAGCAGCTGTAGGTCGATGTAAAACCAAGAGTAAAACGAGAGCGAAGCATTTTAAGTAGAGCCGCTTATGATAAGCAGTTCTGTCAGAGCAGTGCTTTTCATGGCTTGGGGGCGGTTTTGCAACTGTTTCAGCGGCTGTGACTTTAGTACACTGTTGGGACGATCATGGAAGATTGTTGAGCCGCAACGGCATCATTTCGATTGGTAAGAAACCTAACAAGAGGCAGAGCGTGGGGCCGAGCAACCCAAAGAAGAAGACGTTTTACGACCGATTTGGATGGTTGATCCTCATTCCATCGATCTTGTGCGTGCCATTCGCGTTCATTGGCGCTGGCAATGCAATTCAAAGCAACGTCAACAAGGTCGAGGACTGGCTTCCCAAGAACTACGCCGAGACCGGCGAGCTTAGCTGGTTTCGTAAGAACTTTCCTTCCGATCAATTTATCATCATTAGTTGGGAAGGCTGTACGCTCACAGATGACCCCGAGGGAGATCCGTCGGGTGATGATCCGCGCATCGCAAAGTTAGCAGAGTTGGTGTACCCATCGGAAGTAAATCCCGACGAGCCCGATTCCGTGGAAGCCCGAAAATTCTTTAAAGGGGTAACAACTGGGCGTACCTTAATCAATCAGCTAACCAGTGGTCAGTATCCGCTTGCCTATCCTGAAGCCGTCGAGCGGCTAAAGGGTTCGGTTATTGGTGCTGACGGTAGACAAACTTGTGTAGTCGTTTCTTTGGATCCGACGACAACGGCAAAGCTCAAACCGGTTTTGGGTCACGAGCAAAAGCGAATCTTCAGGCCCAATGTTCCGGCGGGTGTTTTGAGGCGACTTGTAGCCAAGGCTGGAATCGAGGATCCGCAGCTTCACATGGGCGGTCCCCCGGTCGACAACATCTCCATAGATGAAGAGGGAGAGCGGACACTCGTCCGCCTCGCGGGGTTCTCGGGATTGCTTGGGATTGTATTAGCATGGTGGTCTCTTCGAAGCCTGTTGTTGACCAGCATTGTTTTCTTTTGTGCCGTCGTTAATGCCGCGACAGCCCTGGCGATCATCCATTACACCGGGCAGACCGTGGATGCCATCGTTTTAACGATGCCTTCGCTGGTTTACGTGCTGTCGATTTCCGGTGCGGTTCACTTGATCAATTACTACCGAGACGCAGTACGAGAAGGTGGTTTGCATGGCGCCACAGAGCGGGGAGTCATGCACGCGCTTAGGCCCGCAACGCTGTGCGGCCTTACCACGGCTCTGGGGTTAGTGTCTTTATATGCCAGCGAATTGGTTCCGATTCGCAAATTCGGTATTTATTCAGCGGCTGGTGTAATCTGCCTTAACGTTGTGATGTTCCTTTTGCTTCCATCGATACTTCACATTTTGAAGTACGCAAAGAGATGGGAAGGCGAATATGTAGGGAATCAACCTAAGAATCGCAAAGCCGAGGCGCTTGCAGAAGTTGACACGAAAGCGGAGAAGCTATGGGGATTCTTTGCTAGGTTCATCGTTCGTAATCATGCCGTGGTTGCAGTGTCGTTCTTGGTCATTGCAGGAACGATCACGTTTGGTGTTACTCGCGTGAAAACGAGCATCGATTTGCTAGAGCTATTTGACTCTCAAGCGAGGATTCTCAAAGACTACCGATGGCTCGAAGAAAAGCTTGGTATGTTGGTTCCTTTAGAGATCGTCGTTGAATTCGAAAAGGACAGCATGGCAAAGCCTGTGGAAGTCGCTGTGACCGAAGCAAAGGCAGGCGATGCAACAAAGGCTGGTGAAGGAGCTTCAGAAGAGCTTAATATCGAGGAATTGACCAAACTCTCTTTTGTGGAACGAATGGAAACCGTCATTCGTGTGCAAGAAGTTATCAGTCAAGAATTTGGAGAGGCTGGTCCCGGGATTGTCGGCAGAAGCATCTCCGCTGCAACATTTGCATCTAACCTTCCTCCTAAAGGCTCCAGCACCCAAACGTACTTCGTACGGAAGGCTCTCAACAAGATTCTTGAAAGCAAGAAGGATGAGTTCGTGCAGTCGGGCTTCCTTCGGGTCGATCCAGAAACTGGCAATGAATTATGGCGAATCAGCTTGAGAGTCGCCGCGTTCCAAGGGATTGATTACGGACAGTTCGTCACTGAATTGAAGGATGCAGTTTCGCCGATCATTTTGGCACAAGAGGATCGTGTTCGGATATTGCGTCAAATCGTAGCTTGGAGCGGTGATGTAAAGCTGACTCGCAAGGACATTCGATTATGGTCTCCTGCGGCGCGCGACATGTCTCCAGAGGAGCAGAGGCAAGCAAAGGTTCGTACTGACGAATTGGTATCTCTACTGGCAAAGGCTCGTATCAAAGTCTCGCGAATTGATGCCATTCCGACGGATATCGCTTTGGTAGAGATGCAAAAGCTTGCCGATGCAGATGCTATCGTTTTGTCGGGTGGCTTTACGAACGCGGACGTTGGGGCGATTCAAGGTGGAAAGCTACGTAATGTCATCGACCTGCACGCGGTGGACGAGAATGCTCCTGATCGTTGGATAAATTCTGTTTACACAGGCGTCGTACCCATCGTCTACAAAGCCCAGAGGGCATTATTGATTAGCTTGGTCGAAAGTACTGCTTGGGCCTTTTTGACAATTTGTCCGCTCATGTTTTTTGTGTGTCGAGGGGTTCGAGCTGGGCTGGTCGCAATGATCCCTAACGTTGTGCCTGTCGGCGTCGTGTTTGGTGCTATGGGTTGGATGGGGACCGCAGTTGATATCGGTTCCATGATGACTGCTAGCATCGCACTCGGAGTCGCGGTCGACGATACGATTCATTATTTGGCTTGGTTCCGCAAGGATCTCGATGATGGCATGGACATTCGATCGGCAATTGTCCATTCTTACAAAAAATGCGCGACTCCGGCACTTCAAGCGGCATGTATCAGCGGTATTGGATTGTCTGTGTTTTCACTAAGCACATTTACTCCGACCCAGCGATTTGGCTGGCTAATGCTGATGATTCTAATTGCCGGTGTCGTCGCCGAGCTCATATTGCTACCATCGATCTTGGCGGGACCTCTCGGTGCGATTTTCGATACCAAAGGTAGTAAGCACACGAAGCTGGGGCGTCTTTTTATCATCTTTCGGTATGAAATCCGAAAGCGTTTTGATCGACAGAGCAAAAACGAAGAGCGGTCAGATGCCGAGTTCCAGAGCGCCGCTTGAATGACGACCTATCGATAGGAAACCTCTCCTTGCGGATGAGAGGCCGACTTTTTCTGCTCCCACTCTTGCTATGTGGTGTGGGTTGGTACAGACTACGGGTAGACGTGATGCAAACATCGTCACGCATGAACACCATCGATTTCCAACGTTAGAAGACCTCTATGAGTTCGGCCACACTTCAACCTGTTCGTTTGACGCCTGCAAAAACCATCGACGGGCGAAAACCAGATAGAGACGATATCCCCAAGGGAGACGTTCTGTGTTCTTACTGCACAGCTAAGTGTTGTCGTTACTTTGCACTACCAATTGAGACACCAGACTGCGTCCAGGATTTGGATTTCATTCGCTGGTACTTGTTGCACGATCGAGCATCGGTGTTCATCGAAGATGATACGTGGTACTTGCTAGTCCATACCGACTGCAAGCATTTGCAGTCAAACCATCTCTGCGGAATCTACGAAACACGTCCTCAAATTTGTCGCGATTACACGACCGACTCATGTGAGTACGATGACGATTCTGTCTACGACATGTATTTCGAGACTGCCGAACAAGTCGCTGAATACATGGAGGCTCGATTCGGCTCGTCCGACTTGACTAAAATTCGCAGCAAGCCACCAGAATTGCTACCAGTCTTGCGGTAGCAAGCGGGATGCGAAGTCTCGTTTTGACTTGTGCATCCGAACGACGTTTTTTCACTCAATAGCTAGATCGACGCTTTCCAATGTCATTGATTCAGCCTCGAACATTAAAAGGCTTTCGAGATTTTCTACCATCAGCGATGGTTCCACGTGAACGACTTATGGAGGTCGCTCGGACTGTTTATCGTCGCTACGGTTTTGTTCCTATCGATACCCCGGCTTTGGAATACCTCGAGATATTGACCGGTAAGGGTTCGGAAGAAACAGATCGGCAGATGTACCACTTTACCGACGCGGGTGGTCGGGAAGTAGGAATGAGATTCGATCTGACAGTTCCGTTTGCTCGATTTGCCGCTCAGCACATCAATGAGTTGGGGACCCCGTTCAAGCGCTATCATATTGCCCCGGTGTGGCGTGGTGAAGCTCCACAGGCAGGCCGTTACCGCGAGTTTGTTCAATGTGACTTTGACACGATCGGAACGACTGGGGTTGTTTCCGATATCGAAACCGCCTTGGTCATCCACGAACTACTGCTCGCAATCGGCATCGATAGGTTTGTGATTCGCATCAACAACCGTCAAGTTCTAACTGCCTTTCTGAGGAAGCAAGGGCTTGAACAGCTCGCTACGCCGGTGCTCCGAGCACTCGACAAGTTCGAAAAGGTAGGCGGAGAACAGGTCTTGAAGGAGCTTGAACAAAACGGACTGACCATCGAGCAGGCTAACGGTGTTCTTGGTCTGGCTTCGATTACTGGCTCACACGATCAAGTTCTAGGGCAACTCGATCAATTGCTGGTTGGTGATGAGCTAGGACAAAACGGTGTTGGCCGCTTGAAAGAGATTGCAGGTGCCATGATTGCTGCGGGAGTTCCAGCGGAGCGATTTCGCATTGATGTTTCTATTGCTCGGGGCTTGGACTATTACACGGGCGTTGTGTTTGAGACGATTCTGAGTGACTTGCCTAATATCGGTAGCATCTGCAGTGGCGGTCGATACGACAACTTAGCTGGTCTCTACACCAAGCAACAGCTGCCAGGTATTGGCGCGTCCCTGGGCTTAGATCGATTGCTGGCAGCCTTGGAGCAACTCGGGCATCTTCCAGCAAAGCACGCTGCTGCGGATGTCTTCATTGCTCTATTTGACCCATCTCGATTAAACGATTACTTTCAACTTGCCAAAATTGTGAGGGCGGCTGGATTTTCCGCAGAGGTTTATCCGGAGGAGAAGAAGCTAGCACAACAATTGAAGTATGCAGATCAGAGAGGTTTTCCTCTGGCGTTAATTGCCGGATCTCGCGAGTTAGACGAGGGCAAGGTGCAGATCAAAAACTTGTTGACCAAGGTTGCAACCGAAGTCGCATGGCGTGATGACCCAGAGGGGTTCGTTGAGGCATTGCGAAACATGATGAAGCTCGGGACCGATACGCTGCTAGCGTAGATATGGCTTTGAGACTTGTTGGGGCATTTTCCTCAAAGAGCCGCCAACGGACCAGTTTCTTACCGTTAACCGAGGGCTAGCGACCCTTCGGCAGATCAGCCGGAATACGCTCGGATCCGGCTTTACGATGGCTATGGATTTACGTCTCGGACGCAACGAAAGCCAACGTGATTGCTGGCGCTTCTTTCATCTCCTTTGCCGCGTGTGCCGAGTAGATAGCGGTTGCAATACAAATCGCTGCAAAGGAACGATCCACCTCGGTGCACTCGCTTGGCTACGGTTGGCTCCACTGGGTCAAAGGAATTTGAAGGCCCTTGAGGGTTTTTTGCAACCTTGTTTTCCGACTTAAGAGTTCGGTAATAGTCGGGTCGATACCAATCGCTCGCCCACTCCCACACGTTTCCGCTCATGTCATACAAACCATATGGATTTGGTTTGTATTGTTTTACGGGAGCGATACCAGCGAAACCATCAACAGCTGTATCGCCTGCTATCACGGGGAATGCCCCTTGGTAAATGTTCGCTTGATACATCCCGTCGGATGAAAGTTGATTTCCCCACGTATAGAGATCGCCTGCAATTCCACCTCGTGCGGCAAACTCCCATTCTGCCTCTGTTGGTAATCGTTTGCCGGCCCATTTGCAGTATGCAATCGCATCATCGAAAGCAATGTGTACGACAGGTTCGTCTTCTTTACCTTCGATGCTTGATTGAGGTCCCAATGGGTGCTTCCAGTCCGCACCCGGCACATAACTCCACCAATTGAGGTAGTCATCAAGAGAAACAGCAGATTGGGTCGGCGAAAAAACAATCGAGCCGGTTACCAAGTTCTCTTCAGCAGCACCAGGAAATTCCAGGGCGGTTGGTTTGATTTCCGCAATGGTGACGTAGCCCGTCTCTTCTACGAACTTCTGAAACTGACGGTTGGTAACCTCAGTTGCGTCCATCCAAAACGGATCGACGTAGACGCGGTGGATGGGTCCCGCGTCGTAGGTGACACCCGGAGTGCTGCACAACGATTCATTTTTCGATTCGCATCCCATCGAAAACTCTCCGCCTGGGATAAAGACCATCCCTTCGGGGCGATCCGCAGGCGCGGACTTTTTGTTCTCGATTGTAGGACCAAATGTGCTCAGAGATACGTAGTCCTTGTCATCATTTGCTGAGCTGGCAAGCTCTCTCTCGGAATTGTTTGACGGAGTGTCACGCATCCAGTTTGGACGGTAATTCCAAGCGAAGATTGCAGCTATCGTAAATACGAGTCCGAACGCAACCCAAAACACAAACGCGTTTTTTAGTTTCGTTTCTGGTCTGCTTACCCGCGTCCTCTTTTGGTTTGCCATTATGCCCGTTTCTCCGACTCAGTTCTCGGTCTGGCTGTTAGGTGGGGTTGCAGATCAACATCCATGTACATTCCGCAAAACATAGTCCCGGCCTTACATTCTTTGTTGTGATAATTGATTAGAGATTTCGAAAGCAATCTCAAGTGACTGCTCATAGTTCAACCTAGGGTCCAGTTGCGTTTGGTAGGCGGATTCGAGATCAGATTCGGTCAAGCCACCTGCACCACCGACGCATTCCGTCACGTCTTCGCCTGTTAGCTCTAAGTGTGCTCCACCGAGCACTGAACCGCAAGCACGATGAATCGCGAAAGATAACTTCAGTTCGTCAACGATATCATCAAAACGCCGAGTTTTGCGACCACCTGCAGTAGATACAGTGTTTCCGTGCATCGGATCGCAAACCCAGAGTACGGTTCGATTGGCCTTTGCAACCGCCTCGATCAGCGGAGGCAACAGGGTCTCAACCTTGCTTCGCCCTACTCGGTGAATGAGAGTTAGGCGTCCCGGTTTGTTGTCAGGATTGAGTCGATCAATCAAGTCGATCAGTTCATCTTTCTGAATCGATCCGCTCACTTTGACTGCGATTGGGTTGCGAATGCCTCGAAAGTACTCGACGTGAGCACCGTTTACCTGGCGAGTCCGTTCTCCGAGCCAAGGAAAGTGCGTGCCCAAATTGTAGTAGCCGATGCCCCGGATGCTTGGTCGGGTACACGCTGATTCATAGTCCAAGTGCAGGGCCTCGTGCGAAGTAAAAAAATCTACGCGTCGCAGTTCGGGAGCAGAGTCCCTCAGGATGGTCTCCAAAAAGCTGATGGAGTTGCCTAGGGATTTTAGTAACTCCTTATATCTTTCCGCGACTTCACCCTTAGCTTGGCTCACGAACAGGAGATTCCAGTTCTCGGGATGGTGAAGGTCCGCGAAACCGCCTTCGCTGAGCGCTCGAATAAAGTTCAATGTCAACGCCGAACGCTCGTAGCCTCGAAGAAGCAAAACGGGATCGGGTCGGCGCGAACTTTCCTGAAACTCGTATCGATTGACAATGTCACCGCGATAGCACGGCAATGTCGTCTCTCCTTTGGTCTCCATGTCGCTCGAACGAGGTTTTGCGTATTGGCCCGCCATGCGTCCAACACGAATGATGCGTTTTCGAGAACCAAAGACGATGGCTAAGCTCATTTGCAGCAGTAACTTAAGCTTGCTAGCGATTGGCTCGGTTTGGCATTGTTCAAAAGTCTCCGCACAGTCCCCACCTTGCAAAAGCCAGCTTTCGCCTCGTTGAGCCTCTGCAATGGAGTTGGTCAAGCGATCAACCTCCCAGCTCGTAACCAGGGGAGGCAGTAACCTCAGTTGCTTGAGAACTTCTTCTAGCGAATGCGGTTCAGGATAGGTTGGTTGTTGGGAAGCGGGAAAGCTCTTCCAAGACGTCGGGGACCAAGGTTGCAACATAAGGTGGCATAAGGTTTAGAGACTGGTCATGCAATTGGTTGATCCATCGAACACCGCGAGGCGATTAGGCAGCAAAAAACACCAGAAGTTCGATTTTTCAACACCTTCTTAAGATAAGCCGAGTGCCCCAGGTTCGAGAGTCCAATTCTTCAGAACCCCGGGGATTTCATCACTTATGCTTCAGGCTATTCTCTGCACGATTCCGATACAAGCTTGACAAATCATCGGCCCTACCCTAGATTCGGCCGAGGCCAAAAAATCGCCGTATCTCTTTACGGCAAATCAAGATAACGTCAATTGACAAAACTCAGTTTATGAAAAACCTCCAAGAGATCGCGCGCCGCGTGCGCCGTCCGGAAGACCAACTTCGTTTCCCGTGCGAATTGATTCAGCAAGGCTATGAGCCTAACTACCTAGCAAATTATCGACCCGATGAGCTAGGTGGGCTTGATGAGCTCACGCTTTCTATGGTGAAGCGTGCCGTCAAACAAATCGATTCTATCGACGAATATAAGGCAAAGATACTTGCCTCCTTGGAGAAGGATCCACACGCTCCGGCGACTGCAAAAGAGATCGTCCAAAACGCATCATCGATTGCACAAATCGATACGACCATGCGTCACATTCGATCTCGAAAGAATGCGAAGAGCATCGCCGAACAATATCCTGCTGCCGTGGTGGTAGGCCAGGCCATATTAACCATGCAAGGCGAAGCACCAGCAGACCTGCCAGCATGGGTTGCTCAAACAGCGGGAGTACCTGCCGAACAAGCAGAAGAGGTTCTATCGCAAACCAAAAATTGGTTGACGCATCTTCTGGGCGAAGATCTGCGGCTGATGGTGGATCTGCAGCAATATGTTCTTTCGCGTGGTTCGGTCACTGTGAAGATTCTTCCAGAGCCTCCTAAGGGCAGCCAGGCAGAGAAAGAGCTCGAAGCGAGCGAAGATCATTCGCAATCAGGGGGATCCGTAGAGGTCGCCGGATTGATGCCAGTTCAATCCGAAGCACCGGCTGCCCCCGATGCCGAGCCGCCGAATGCGCTGGGTGATTCCACCACTACCGATCAAACGACGGCCAGTGAGGAACCACACGGAGCGTCGGAAACCGATGCCACATCAGCTTCTGAGGCATCCTCCGCTGCAGAGCTATCTCCAGCCGCAACCGATGAAACCGTTGCACCGCTAATCGCTGAATTCAATCAAGGCAAAAAGTCCAGCAAGCCACTCAAGACGAAAAGCCTTTCCGACAAACAACTGTCGCCTCGGCAACGCCGTCGACGCTGGATTCGAAACATTCTCGAATCCTACGCAAAGCTGAAGAAGCAAGTAGGCAATCTGACCCCTTATCAGATCTTGATGATCACTCGAGGATTGCGTTCCCAAATCATCCAGCTTCATTTTCAGTACGATCGCAAGCCCCTGGTTCAAAAGTGCCGAGAAGCATTGTGCCCAGGCCGTCATCCGATGCATGGTTTCTTGCTACAACTAGCTGAATCTGCTCTCGACACATTCTTGCTTCCTCGAGTCCATCAAGATGTGATGGCGATTCTAGAAGAGTTCGCCAACGAAGAACTTACCGAGGCCGCCGTCGGACACTTGCAAGGAATCATGTTGCAACGTCCCATCCGCGGGCATCGCATCATGATTATCGATGCACTGGGGCCCAAGATGGCTGCTGTGGCAATCGTGGATGCAAATGGCGATGTTTTGTTCACGGGCGAAATCCCTTGCAATAGCAACCGCGCTGATATCGTCGCTCAAAGCGTAGTAAGTTTGGGCAGCTGGGTTCATGAACACAAAGTGACATTAATTTCCTTGTCCAATGGACCTGCACGTCGCTATCTAACGCAACCCATCGCCGAGTTGCTCAAACAATCTAACGAAGGCTCCTTGTACTGGGCTATGGTCGATCGAGCTGGAGCGGACGCTTATTGCAGCTCTAGAATTTGTCTGGTCGAACTGCCGAACATTTCACGACGTCACCGATCAGCAGTTTGGCTTGCACGACGTTTACAAGATCCACTTCGTCAGATTCTGAAAGTCGAACCTACCAGGTTGCGGCTCGGTTCTTATCATCGAGAGATCCCGCAAAACGAACTCGAAGTTGCATTGCGTGACGCTGTATCGTCGGCAATTTCCAAGTCTGGTCTAGATATATTCCAAACCGAACCCGAAGTGCTTCAGCGGGCACCCGGCATGACGTTGCAGGCAGCCAAGGCTGTCGCAAAAGCCTGCCAAGAAAGTCGAATTACAAATCGCGATACGCTGATGGCCGTTCTCAAAGAGAACCTGACCGAGACTCAAGCCAGACAAGCGATCGGGTTCCTACGAGTGTTTGGTAGTGAAGTCACCTACGACGCAACCATCATTCACCCTGATGATTATCGACTAGCCGAACGTCTTGTTGAACACGCCACTCTGCCAGTACCTCCGGCGCACCCTGAGGGCTGGGTAAAACCAGACTACAGTAAGCTGGCTGAAGCAAATGCTGCTGCAGACAAAAAGCTTGAGGATCAACAAGCTGCGTTTGGCGCCATGCCCGAAGCCGAGGCTCATGAAGATGCCTCGCTCGAAGCCGACGCTGATGTTAGCGACAATTCTGCTCAAGAAAGCTTTGGAGAAACCGTTCAGGAAGAGTCGGCTACCCCCGTAGCATCGGACGCTAGCGAAGTTGAAACCGAAGCCACAGCAGACGCAACGGATGTTTCGACAACGAGTGAGGAAGCCGCAGACACATCTGCGTCATCGCTTCCTGCATCTGCCAGTGAAGTCGTATCCCACATGCCACCTATTGCTACAGAACCACTGCAGCAAACACCCCTGTCGATCGATGCGGAACGATTGGCTCGAAGCTGGCAAGTAGGTCGAGAAAAGCTTCGCCGTGTTGCTCATGCTTTACAGTTTCCGTTTGCTGACGAACGAGATTTCCGCTATCCAGTTCCATTGATCAGCAAGATGCCGAGACTTGACTCGCTCAAGCCCGGCGACATGCTACAAGCGTTAGTACTGAGTGTTACCGACTTTGGCGTATTCGTAGAGCTCGGGCCCGAATGCAATGGCTTGATTCACATTAGCCGACTTTCGAATAAGTTCCTGGAGGATCCACATCAATACGTTCAAGCTGGCGACTTGATGAGCGTGTGGGTTGTGAACATTGATGAAAAGAAGAAACGCGTTGCTTTAAGTGCCATTCCACCTGGCAGCCAAACCGCTCGAGAACCGAGAGAAGACCGAGAAGGGGATTCTCGTCGTTCAGGACGTCCGGCAGGTCGCGGTGCCCCCGCGAGAGCTGAACAAAGTGCAGGTGCAGGCAACAACAGACCAGCCGGAACAGGTTCGAGAGAATCGGGTGATCGAAACGATCGAGCCGGCGGCGGAAACCGTGGTTCCTTTGGTGGCCGAAATGATCGTTCCAGGAATGATCGCAACGATCGAGGTCGACCGGGCCGAGGTCGTAACGAGCATTCAGGAGATGATCGACGTGACAACAGACGTCCAGCTCGCGTTGAACCTCCTAAGCCTGTAGTGCCCATCACGGAAGCAATGCAGCAAGGTAAAGAACCGTTGCGATCGTTCTCAGACCTGATGCAGTTCATGAAGAAACCGAAGACGGAATCGGAGATTGTGCCTGAGGCAAATTCAGCACCTGTGGCTGAGCCAAAGGAACCTGTAGAGCCTAAAGAAATGGCTCCTCAAAACTCCGACGACACCCCAAGCGGGCCTGTTGCGTAGCGTTCCGATGAGTGAATTCGAAGAACGCCTACGCCAAGCAGCCGCCAGAGGCCGCAGTAAAGCTTCTCAGTTTCAATCCGAAGCAGATCGCAAACGGATTGAAGCAGAAGAGTACAAGCGACTACACGGACAGTATCGATTGGTTCTTTCGGAGCAGATCGAACAAGTTATCAAAAAGTTGATAGATCTGTTTCCTGGCTTTCGATATCAATCAGTCTTTGGAGAAGCCGGTTGGGGCGGAGCGTGCTTGCGAGATGACTTGGTCCTCGATAAAGGTCGCCGCTCTACCATGTATAGCCGTTTTGAGATGTCGGTCCGGCCTCATAATGAGTTCAATGTTTTGGACCTACAAGCCAAAGGCACGATTGCCAACCGCGAGCTAATGAGTCGCAGCTTCTATTTGCCTATTGGCGAGGTGGATTTGGACCGATTTAAAGAGCTTATCGAACAGTGGGCTCTGGCGTACGCTGAGTTGTACGCAGCTAATCGTTAGTTTGCAGATCTGGTCTCTGCAAACTTTGTTTCTATTGGGTCAGAAGCAGTCGATCTACGATGAACTGCTAGTGCCGCAACTTGGAGATGATGTTGATCATAACCCGACGCGTAAGCGAGGGATTTTGCCGGAAGAATCGTCCCTCGCTCACGCTGCGATCTTGGGATTTCGGCGGTTCACCAATCAAGGTTGACTCTAACTTGTGGCACTAGTCTTTCTTCGCCTCAGACCGTTTCGGAAGCACCCAGTTTTTGCGTGGGTAGTGGCATGTGTACCCATTTGGATTGCGAACCAAATAATCTTGATGCTCTGGTTCTGCCTCCCAAAAATCACTGGCTGGTTCGACTTCGGTAACGCATTTTCCTGGCCATATGCCCGATGCGTTGACGTCTTCGATCGTATCGAGCGCGACCTTCTTTTGTTCTTCGTTGGTGTAATAGATGGCTGAACGATAGGACATACCAATGTCGTTGCCTTGGCGGTTTTTGGTTGTAGGGTCGTGGATCTGGAAGAAGAACTCTAGCATCTTACGAAAATCTGTTTTGGCAGGGTCGTAGATGACTTCGATCGCTTCGGCATGGGTTCCGTGGTTGCGATAGGTCGCGTTTTTGACGTCACCCCCGGTGTATCCGCATCGGGTCGCAACGACACCGGGTTGCTTGCGGAATAGATCTTCCATACCCCAAAAGCAACCACCAGCAAGAATCGCTTTTTCGGTTTTCAAATTTGGGTCCACTTTATCCGATTCCTTTGAACTGTTAGCTTTTTTATTGGGAGGGATGGCCGATGCGGTAAAGGCCACAACGGCCATCAGCAGTATAGGGACTCCGGCAAGAATGGCTTTCGAAGGTGTTAATTTTGCAAGCATTTTCGAACTCCGAGGGGTTGGTGATTGGTGGGGGAAATGAAGGCGGCCTCATGAAGGTCCCATCCATTGAATAATACCATTGTGCGTCCCAGGCAATGCAAAGAAAAGGGATCTCACCCTATTTTCGAGCAGGTACCTATCCCATTTCGATTCCATCGAAAAATACCCGTAGGACGAGTCTCCAGGCTCGTCCACATGAGCACCCGCAGCTTAATCAAGGGCTGGTATTGTTCCCAACCCGAACGCGTCAGCGAGGGATGGCTTTCAATACAAGCCCGAAAGCGCAAGATGAGGGATGGCCCTTTTCTAACTCCGGCCTAAACCACGCGAACCAGCAACCCGTTCCCTCGCATGCGATTAGCACCTAGGGGGCTTGGCGTTCGGGTTGCTAACACTTCGGGGACGTTAACTGGCCATCGACCCCTCTGCTTGCGGGCTGCGGCTTATGCTTGTTTTTCGAAAGGTGATTAAAGCAACAAGCCCGTGAGCGAGGGACAGAAACACGGGGCATTCCCTCGCTTACGCTGCGGGTTATGATAAGCATCATCTCCAAATAGACGCGATGGCCGAATAGTACGATCAAATTGAAACAGCCATCAATTCGCCAAATCCTAGCCGGGATTAAGATTTGGACCTATAGCTAACTTATTTGTCCGCCTCAGCACTGTTCTTTTCTGCCGGCGGATTTTGCCCACCTGCTGCCTGCTGCTGTAGGGCTTCAAGCTGCGCTTGCAGTGGTCCCAAATCGAGTACTTCTTGTATCATCGGGTTACCAGCCCCCGGGATCATCGGTCTTTGTTTGCAAGTAAAGAAGCTCGCGACATACCGTTGTTGTCCCGATTCTTCAGGGACTTTAAAGCGATCTCCCTTTTGCAGAATAGGGCGGTATTCATGCATCTGACCAAATTGTCGATCACCAGCCGCTTGGCAGGGAAACCAATAGCCAACGCCATCCTGATCTTCCAAGTAAAACTCGGGATAACAATGGTCGGGTATCCAAACGGATCTGGCTGGTATGCCACTGGCACGGCACAGCGCAACGAAGATACTTGTCATCTCTTCGCAGTCCCCTTTTTTATCTTTAAGGGCTTCGCGAATATGCTTCATTTCACCGTTGGTGTATTCAATGTTGTCGCGAACCCAATCGTAAATCTGTTCTACTTGGGCCCATGCGTTTTCTGGAGATGAGCCCGCGATCGACTTTGCAGTCTTCTTGATCATCGGGATATCGCAATCTATGTAGGGGCTATTCCCCATGTAGAACTTCAATTCCTTGGAAAGCGTTTTTGGGATTCGAAGAATCGACGTATCTGCCGGAGGGTCGATGAATGATTTTTCGATCTCCACTTCAACCAAAAGATTGGCGACATCGGTCGGTCCAAGCGAGTTCATTTGTAGAAGTAGTTGCCGCGCACCAGCAGGCAAATCCCGAAAATTGGATACAGCGGTATTGGGGACATCGTGATTGAGCACATTCAGTTTTTGCTCTGGCCAATCCATAGGAAATGGCATCGTCGCGATCATGTTGGAGCAAAGGTTTCCGTTGGCTGAAATTCTAAGTCCGAATTTCATAACCATTTTCTGCGGAGCAAAGTATTTGGGCCCATTTGATCCTTTTACGACCCGCCCCGTGACCTCAAAGATATCGACTTTCTGGTTGGATTTTGACTTGGAGACTTTCTCCGTTGCAGGTGGTTCCTCCTGTTCGTCGTCCTGAGAAAATCCAGGTCCGACCAAAAGGGATCCGATTACGATCAGTGTCAGTAACCAAGCAGGCTTCTTGTAGTGCATCGCGCTAAACTCCATGCAGAAAGGATCCCTCTAGGATAAACAACGCCGCATGGAGTTTCCCGATAGAAACGAGTTTTCTTGGGAATTCAGACCAGAATGCATCCCCTTAACCGATTCACTCGAAGGGAAAATGCGGACTGTGACGATTAGTTGACCACTTTCTTTTCGACTCGACCAAACAGATGGCCACCTTTGTCATCGTGCTTCCAAGTGCCTGCATACTTTTTGTCGTGGAAGACAACTCGAGCAGAGAAAGTACCCAGCCCTGGAATTGGGGCAGAGTCCATAACCATAACGGGAGTCTTGCCAATCCATTCCACGTTGATCTCGACTGGCACTTCAATGTCGTTCTTTCCATACTTGATTCGGGTAGTGATTTCCCAAACGGAATCGTAACCCTCGAGTTTCTTAGCACTCTTGATTTCGTAAGATTCCGGCTCGAGCTTGTCGAGGTTTTGGCCGTCAACGGTAAAGACACCTGTCAGTACTGCGCCAGTTAAGTACTCTTCGAATTCGGCAATTGGCGGAGCTGTCTTAGTGCTAGGTTTCGCAGGTTCTTGAGCCATGGTCGCATAGGAACTACTCCATGCAAAAAACGCCCAGGTTAAAATGACTGGTGTGACTAACGCTGTTGCGGTCAAAGTCGTTCGTTTCATAGCGAGCTTTCCTGATTGAATGAGGTCTTATCTGGTTACGTTTTACTGGTGCCGTTACTTGGGGAATCGTCAATCATGGTTAACTCCAAATTACGGCAATGGGCGTCGCGATTCTATATGTTTTTGAGAAACTCAACTGCTGTTGCAATGTCTTGAACCGGATTCCTTGGGTTATCTCTCTCAACTACAAAGCACCCAGTGAAGTGCTGCTCCTCAAGCATTCCGGCAATGTCAGGGAACTCCGCCATACCTCGGCCGAGCTCAACCTCTGTTCCACGGCCTCGCGATCGGTCTGGAACACCATCCTTGGCATGTACCAGCATGACGTGTTTTGCAGCCATCTGCAAACCGTCCAACCCGAATCCGTTTACGATCAAGTTCCCTGGGTTCAACGTCATGCCTGCAGAACCTTCTGGCAAGGAATCCAAGAAACCGACCAAGTCTGTAAGGGGCTCTGATCCCGTTTCACAAGCAAGAAAGGCCCCAACACGTTGGCTATGAGCCCCCAGATCCGACAATACATGTCGAAGCATAATGCGGCTCGGATCATCAGCGTTCGGTGAGACGATGCCGCAATGATTGACGACCACGTTGGCCCCCAAATCGTAAGCCAAACGCATGGCTTGTTTTGTACCCTCGATCCTACGGTCTAGCTCATCCTCACAATCGTAACCACGTCTCGTGGCGTACCTAACCGATGCAACTCGCAAATTCAGATCTTGAATTAATTTGCGAATTTGCCGCAAAGCTGTGCCGACAACCTCGTTGGGCCTCAATCCAGTCCGAGCGTCTATCTCAATGGCGTCGACCCCCATTTGCGATGCCACCTGAAGTGCTTGCTTGAATGGCATTTTCAACCCGGCAATTTGAATCCCGACACGTAGCCCTGGCAAAGTGGTTCTCCGATATGCAAACTGAGACGAACTGGAACATCTATAGGGTCAGCAAGAAAATTGCTTTTCTCGCTCTGCTTGGAATTCTATACGCCCCCCATCATTCGTCCACGACGCAGGCTCAAGAAAACGGGCTGGAAGTAATTAAACGATGGGACTTTGGTTCGGCAGATGACATTAAAGGCTCGGGGTGGCCCGATAGATGGACTCGACGAACGGGAATTGAATATCCGAAGTATCTGGAAATAAAGATCTCGAAAGCAGCCAGCTCCGAAGAAGAGCGACGAGAAATTGATCAATGGAGGCGGCTTTATGCACAATTGAAGCTCGGCTGGGAAAGGAAATCATTGCCGTGGAATATCACTCCAGAACGAACTCCGCTCGAGCTTGATGAACTTTTGGAAGCCACAATTCTAAATCCTTTCCTCGAAGTTCGCATGGACGGTGGGAAAGCAGAAATCAGCTCCCCTTTCCTGACGATTGAACCTGATTCGGTCTACGGAATAAGTTGCAGCATTCTGGCCGAATGTGAGTCTAGAGATTTTGAAGCATCTGCCGTTCTTCGAATTTGCGATTCTCAAAAGTCAATTCTCTTCGAACAAACAACCGCTGCCGTAGATCATTCTAGAGGGTGGGTGGCGGTGTCAGCAGACACGCAATATCCCTACAACGGAGATGCTAGCTATGCCCAAGTCGCTTTGATTGTAACCCCGAAAAGCCCCGACGCCTTTCGAGGGCGATTTTGTTTCGACTCCGTCAGTGTTACTCGATCCCCTCGATTGTCCCTGAACGTGGACAAGTCCTCTCGAATCTATCGAGTTGGAGAATCCGTCAAAGCAGATTGCAATGCGATTGGCATGACAACGCTGCAGAATCATGTTGAACTGGTTCTAAGCAACCAAGACGGAGTCACGATTGCTTGCTCCGTTCGGCAACTAGAGCGAGACCATAATGCAAATGGATCACCATCTGTGCTAGTTACTACCAACACCTCTGATAAGGATGCGAACAAACCTTACTCAAGCGGTCACACAACATGGACTCTACCTGAACTGGCACCTGGCTACTACGAGATTCACACTCAACTTCAACGCTCGATCAAACGCAATTCGTCTCTCAAGCAGCAGATCGTCGTGCTGCCTCGTGATACGAGCTACATCATTAATAGTCAATTGGGATGGGCCTTAAAAGATGATACGAGGCCTTACGAAGCCCTTGAGACTGATCTGTTAGTGGAGATACTCCGAGAAGCCGGAATCGGAAAGCTAAAGATCCCCATCTGGACTAACAGCCGTGAACCTATTCAATTGGAAAAACTCCTAACTCGAATCGAACGTATACAAAACGCTGGCATTACTTCTGTAGGGGTAATTGCATCTCCACCCTCTGGATTGAGATCCTTGTTTGCACTGGCTCGCGGGGCTGGTACTGGTGGCTTCCTTGAAGATTGGACAGTTGCCCAAACGCTCCTGGAACCAATTGTACGCGAAACATCCATTCGGATGACGCAATATCAACTTGGCTGGGATGACGAGCCGGATTTCGTTGTCAATCCTCGCATAAAATCGGCTGTAGAGTCACTAAAGCGATTACTTGCTCGATACTCACAAGAGGCACAACTGGTTGCCACCAACAACCCAATCAACAAGAAACCAAGCTCGGGAATCATCGATCGTTGGCAAATGGCAACCCAAGTACCGTTTACGGCCGATGAACTAAAACGCACTTTGCAACTCGATGCTGGAACGTCATCTCAGCAAAGTGTTATGCCTTGGTTTCATGTTACCCCTCTGCCTCCTACGGGCTACTCCTTAGCAACTCGAATTCAGGATTTGGCCGAGCGAATTCTCGTTCTAACTGATCCGCAAATACAGGCGAAAACGATCGGATGGGTTTTTGATCCCTCATCGAGTGAGGCTGAAGTTTATGGAGCAGTTGCAGGGCCTGGGATCATGTTCTCTCCCTTTCGTACTTTAGCTCGCGTCACCACTGGTATGCAACACATCGGATCTTTCCCAGCATCTATCCTGGGCAAGAACTACATACTATCCTCTGGTGATGATTGCCGTATCATCGCATGGAATCACGAATCTTTGCCAGCTGAACTATTCTTCGGTAAGGACGCTGTCGCTTATGACGTTTGGGGCAGAAATGTACCGATCGAAAACCTTGGTGAGCAACGACATAACTTGCAAAAGATCACCATTGGAGAATCACCGATCATTATCGATCGAGTGGAGTTAAAAGCGGTTAAGTGGCTCCTGGGAGCCGATGTCATCACCGAGAAAATCGATGTTGTCGTAGGTAGGACCGAAACCGTCGAAGTCAAATTCGAAAACCCCGTACCTAGTCAAGCAATCGGAACTGTGAAACTGATCTGCGACGCATTCGAAAAAGATGATGATGCCGTTTCTTTTCAAGTTCCTGAACTCGGAGTTCAGAAAATTAGAATTCCCGTTCGGATACGCCCCGAAGCAAATGTCGGTCTGACTCCAATCCAGGCAGTCTTTCAGTTGAACGACACCCCGATTGTCATCAATGACCAAATCATGATCGGAAATGACGACTTCGATTTCATGCTTCAATACAAGCTTACAGATGACGATCAATTGATTATTGAAATTGAAGCGATCAACAAAACTGACACTCCAGCAAATTTTGACTGCGTTCTTCGGATTGCAGGTCGGCGAGCGGAACGCAGGCAGATCTTGGACCTAAAAACGAAGGCCAAGCGAACCATTGTCTTGCCTAACGCGAACCAATTGATAGGAAAAGTGATTCGTCTGCAATGTGAACAAGAAGGTATGAATCGAATCATCAACAAACAGATTCGAATCGAGAAACCGATGACTACTTCGGCGCAATGATATGTTATGGAGTTCGTGCCACTACCAAAGTCGCAGATGATATTGAAGCAACAAGCCCGTAACGGGGGCTAAGGTTTCTTTGGAGCTGGCAAAGGGATACCGAGCTCCCTCATTAAGAATTTCATATCTTCCCAGGTGAGTCGCTTCGCGTCAGGATTGCGGAGCAAATACGAAGGGTGATACGTCACCAAGACTTTCGCACCTTTGTATGGATGAAAGCGACCTCTTAGCCGCCCAACACTTTCGGTCGTTTTAAGAACTGCTCTTACTGCTACCGCTCCCCAGCAGATGATGTACTCCGGCTGGATGGTTTCCAATTGTGTTTCAAAGAAAGGACGGCAGGACTCGACCTCTGTTTCAGTCGGTGTTCTGTTATCGGGCGGCCGACACTTGAGCGAATTCATGATGTAGACATCTTCGCGACGAAGTCCACTTGCGACCAAGATCTTATCCATCAACTGCCCCGCCGCACCAACGAATGGTTGCCCGATGCGGTCCTCGTCAGCTCCGGGGGCCTCGCCAAACATGACCAGCCTTGCGTTCACAGGTCCCGTTCCAAAAACGGCTTGCTTACGTCTGCAGACAATATCGGTGCACTTTCGACATGCCGCAGCGTCCTGGGACAGTATCTTGAATCGATTCTCGCGACTAACAATGTCCAGCGGCGATTCCGACCACTTTCCACCATCCGAAGAGGCAACAATCACAGGGGATACGGGAGCGGCAGGAGTGGTTGAAACGGTAGGAATTGCTGGCGATGCTGTGCCTAGACTCTCGGCATCTCGAGGCTTTGACGGAACCTCCCCCAAGACAGATTGCGTCTCACGGCTGCTGGTTTTTGGAACTGGCTGCTGTGCAGAAGACACTACCTCAGTCGACGAAATGGATTGATTTGTCGACGTTATCAAACCCATCGAATCTGCTGATTCTACTCCTGCATCCAGCCTCAATTGCTCCAACCAGCGAGAAGCATTGGCCACCCCCTCGGCGCTGGACTTGGGAATCTTTCCAACACCACATCGCCGCCAGTTTTCTAGAAGCTGCAGAGTGGCTGTGTGACTCCAGTCATTCATAAAACCATGTTTTGCCAAAGAAACCTGCTACTAAGGACCCGCCTTGAAGGGAAAAACTCTCCCCTGAATCCCTGAAAGCGACTACCATAGCAGGTTTTCCCGTTCGTTCCACGCAAATCCAAGCTATTGAGCTCCAAAACATAATGGCCATTCCCCGCGTCGCAATTGTCGGTAGACCAAACGTCGGCAAAAGCTCAATTTTCAACTGGATTGCAGGCCGAAGACTGGCCATCGTCGAAGATACCGCCGGTGTAACTCGCGATCGATTAACAACATTAATCGAGCATCGCAATAAACATTTTGAACTAATAGACACCGGTGGGATGGGAATCGAGGATTGCGACAACTTGACCGACCAAATCGAGGCCCAAATAGAAACCGCAATCGAGGAGGCAGACGTGCTCCTGTTTGTGGTCGATGCGCGAAGCGGATTGGTGACTCTGGACCAAGAGGTCGCGCACAGGCTTCGAAAAGTGGACAAACCGATATTGTTGGTTGCCAATAAAACCGACAGCCCATCCCTCGACGCCAACACGGAAGAATTCCGGACCTTGGGTCGCGGCTGGCTGACGCTGGTAAGCGTTCAACAAAACCGCAACAAGGACGAACTCCTGGATTTGATTTGCCAGAGATTGCCAGACAAAGGCTCGCCAGACGAAGACGTCGAACCGCCCGTCATGAAAATCGCGATCGTAGGTCGGAGAAATGTCGGCAAGAGCACCTTCGTCAACACGTTGGCAAAAGCCGAACGAATGATCGTAAGCGAAGTGCCCGGCACCACCCGAGATAGTGTCGACGTCATGTTCGAACTCGATGGTCACAAATTTATGGCTATCGATACCCCCGGTCTTCGGCGAAACAAAAGTATCAAGACCGATATCGATTGGTACGGACTACACAGGGCGCAAAGAAGTATTAGAAGAGCTGACGTCGTTTTGTTATTTTTCGACTGCAAGCAACAAATGAGTAAGGTCGACAAACAACTCGCGCACTACATATGCGACAATTTCAAACCTTGCGTGTTTGTGGTCAACAAATGGGACCAATTGGCGGGTCAACTCCCAACGGAACGTTGGGTCCGATACGTCCGCGAAACGTTTCCCACAATGGCCTATTGCCCTATCGGCTTTATCACTGGTCAAACGGGCAAAAACGTCAAGGCATTGCTCAACCATTCGCAAATGCTCTTTAAACAAGCCAACCAGCGAATCAGCACCGGACAACTCAACAAGCTCGTTAAAATTGCGATGGAGAAACATGAGCCACCGCTATACCAACTCAAACGGCCCAAGGTCTACTATGCAACGCAAGTGTCCGCCGCCCCGCCAACTATCGTTCTAGTTTGCAACAACCCTCAAGGCATCCCGGCTCCGTACCAACGTTATCTGCTTGGCTTCTTGCGAGACCACCTCCCGTTCGGAGAAATTCCGATTCGACTCTTCTTGCAAGCTCGAAAACGGGACGACGAACGAGACGATCTCGGTGTCTCCGAAGAAACGGGAAGCCCGAGCTTTACCGTTGACGGTGAAGTATACGAGCTGGATCCCGAAGATGATTTCGAAGAGGAATTCGAAGAGGAATTCGAAGACGAGTTTGACTCCGATTACGAGGACCTCGAAATCGAGTCAGAATCACCAACCGACCCAGAGTCAAAGAAGTCTCCATAACGCACCCATTACATCTTTTGTAGTGGACGACGCTAGGAGGCCATTCTGTTGTAGTGGATGACGCTAGGAGTCCATTTGCACGGGAGACCGCCTGATTCATACCGACAAAATTCTCTCCCTATTCGCGCCGAGCAACCGGGCCTCGTAGCCTCGTCCACTACAATACCGCGACTCATCCATACTGTGGTCAGATCGGCTACTAAACCAAACAGATTCCACACGTGCTAAACACGCAACTGCACCGATTCTCTATGGGCCGTTAAGCCTTCTTTATCAGCCAGTGCTGCGATATCGCCGGATATCGATCTCAATGCAGCTTGATCAAACTCGATAAGACTGCTGGATCGTAGGAAATGATTGGAAGATAAGCCCGAGGCCCAGCGTGCTGTCCCGCCAGTAGGCAGCACGTGCGATGGACCAGCCGCATAATCTCCCAGAGCAACCGGGGAATAGGCCCCGAGAAACGTCGCACCACTATTGCGAATGTTCTTAAGTAAACGACGGGGATTCTCGATCGCGATTTGCAAGTGTTCGGGCGCGATCATATCGGTGATCTTGCATGCTTCGTCTTCATCTCGGCACAAAATGAGACCACCGAACTCATTGAGGGAGGCTAGAGTTAAATCAGCTCGCTCGAGGGATTCTAGCTGTTTGGCGACACATGCTTCAATCTTATCCAACATGCCTGCGTCCCAGCTTACGACAATGCTTGCACCTGGAGAATGTTCGGCTTGAGCCAGCACATCCGACGCAGCGTAAGCTGGGTTGGTTGTATGATCGGCGAGCACCACAACCTCGCTCGGCCCTGCAATCGAATCAATATCGACTTCGCCATACACATATCTTTTGGCGAGTGCGACAAACAAATTGCCCGGCCCCACAATCTTGTCCACTGCTGGAATCTCATTAATGCCATACGCTAACGCAGCGACCGCTTGTGCACCACCCACTGCGTAGACTTCACGAAGCCCCAGTTCATAACAAACAGCCAGCATGTCCGGGTTATAAGCCCCAAGTGGAGTAGGGGGAGCAACGATCGCAATTTCATCGACCCCTGCACATTGTGCTGGGATGGCCGTCATCAAGACAGTTGAGGGGTATGCCGCGGCGCCGCCTGGTACGCAAATGCCAACACGGCGAAGTGGCTTGAAACACTGCTCGAGAACAACCCCAGGAGATGGCTCTATCCTGACCGACTTATGCAGGATGCTGGATTGGAAGACCGATATATTGTCTCGAATGCGGCGAACGGAATCAAGAAACGCGACGGAAGCATTCTTGTGTGCGGTCTCCATCATGTTTAAAGGAACACGAAGAGACTCCGCTGTGACCGAGGGATTGTCCAGTGCCCTGGCGTATCTTACGACAGCCTCGGAACCGTTGGCTTTGACATCGCTGCAAATTCGATGCACGACCTCAGAGGGAGATAATGCTGCACCAAATACCTTTTGAGTAAGCTCTCGCCCGCGAGGAGATACGACCGAGCCATCTGGGCTTAGTTTGGCTCGCAATCGTTTGATAGCGTCAGGAAAATCCTCTCGCGAAGCGTCCAACCGTTCCATTCGAACAGTTGGCTTATTCTCAGTTGGCATTTGGGAACAGTTTACTGAAAGGATTCCAATTGTTCTTGGCTAAAGTTAACGTTGGTGGCGACAGACTGAACGTCGTCATGATCCTCGAGCTTTTCGAGCAACTTCATAACGGAGATCGCTGTTTCACCGTCCACCTCTACCGTATTGCCAGGTACTCTCGCAACTTCTTTTGTTTCGATAGGAACATTTTGTGATTCGAGCGATTCGACCAATCCCGTGTACGCCTCAGGGGCACAGGTCAACTCAAAGTACTCGCCACTTTCCGTTACATCGTCAGCGCCGTTCTCCAACGCCAGTTCCATAAGCTTCTCGAGATCGATCGCATCTTGCTTGATGGAGATCACTCCTTTGCGTTCGAACATGTAGGCAACGCAATTGGTTGATCCGAGCTTGCCGCCGTGATTATCGAAGAGCTTGCGGATTTCCGGAGCGGTTCGATTTCGGTTGTCGGTCATGATATCGCACAGGACGGCGACCCCGCCTGGGCCATAGCCCTCGTAGAGAATTTCTTCAACATCACCACCATCGAGTTCGCCAGTTCCCTTTTTGATGGCTCGTTCAATGTTGTCACGAGGCAGCGATACCGCCTTTGCCTCGAGGATCGCTGCGCGCAGACGAACATTACCAGACGGATCTCCGCCTCCGATCTTTGCGGCCACGATAATTGCCTTGGAGAGCTTGCTCCAAAGCTTACTGCGCTTCGCATCGACCGCAGCTTTTCGATGTTTGATGTTTGCCCACTGCGAATGGCCTGCCATGTTTCCAACTCCGAAACGTTAATTGGTTTTACTAAGGTAATTACTTAGGTTTTTTCTTAGTGATTTTGACATTGTTCGCCATCTTGGCGGGCTTTTTAGAGGCCGTGTCAGCCTTTTTGGTTTCCGACTTCTTCTCGGGCTTCTTTACTTCTTTGGCTTTATCCGCCTTTGGCTTTTCCGGAGTAGCTTTACTCGGTGCAGGCTTGGCTGCGGGAGGCTTTGGTTTGGCAGGCGTTCCCTTGCCAGGTGCCGATTTGTTCGTATCTGCCTTTGCGTTATCGGCTTTACCTGTGTCTTTTGACACTTTGATCGGTGGCTTCTTTTCGGTCTTTTTGACTGGAGTCTTTTCTACAGACTTCTCTGGGGACTTGCCGGGAGTTTTCGACGGTTTTTCGGGGGCCGCTTCCTTCGGTGCATCCTTGGGTTTAGTAGGCGATTTCCCATCGACTGGTTTCTTTGCCGATGCGGGCGATTTGGATTCCAATGCAGAAACGGAAGAATCGGCCTTTTGATCCTTTTTACTAGAAGCAGAACTAGAAGACGATTCTTTTGTTGCAGTGCTAGGCTCTTTTCCACCTGCTTTCGCCTTGTCATTCAACTCAGGCTTGGTTTCTTTCTTAGAGTCTGCAGCCTTGCTCTTAGCAGAAGAACTTGAGTTTGCAGCGGGTTCAACAGGTGCTAGCTTAGCTTTCGGAGTAACCCCTAAATCCTTGAAAACGGCCAATGAGCTAGCGTGCTTTTTGTTGAGGCTGAATTCAATTCCAAATTGATGTAGCAAGGACGCAAACTCTTCCCCTTTGTTTTTGGGGACAGCTCGCTCAGCACCTGACACCGATTTCTTTTCAGCTTCTGCATCGGTCAAGATGCCAGCTGCCCATAGAGCATCAACAGCAGAGGAATCAATCGGGATAGCATGGCCACCTAAGGCATGCTGTGACGCGTAGTTTAGCACGAATGGGGTCATCCCTGCCCAAGCCTGCATTTCCTCGGTCGCTTTGCCAAGGTTAGCCTTTTTCATATCCTCAAGATCGAATTGATATCGAGTTTCGAAGAGGGATTGCAAACATCGTTTGATTCGATGTCCCGCTGCTGCAGGGTTTGGCAGCGATGAAAGAACATCGCTTAATTCGATGGTGGTCGTGACCCGAACTTCGTTCCAATCGAAATACGACTGTTGTAATTTGGCAAAGGCCTCGTCGGCTTGCTCGCTCCTTGCATCCTCTAAACAGCATGCGTAAAGCAAGTGTTCTAACACGGTTCGCTCTACCGATACTTCGTTAAACTTGAAGTGTTTCTTCAGCGATTTATGAAGCTGCTCAAACTTTTCGACACGTGTGCTCATTATGCTCTAGGTGAATCGAACGATTCGAAATCTTTTGGCTGGAAGGGATTGGATTAATTCTTTGGGAGATGAACGTCGTCATCCTCGACAGAGTCATCTGTGTGATCTGGAACATTGGGTTCTTCTGAGTCCATCTCCGAAGGCTGGTGATCCGATTCGTCGTCCGTCACAGATTGTGTATGAGTGGCTGTTTCAGCCCGTTCGGCCGCAATCTGTTCCAGAATTTGCGAAACCGCCATGGACTTTTTGACGCCATCATCAAGGACAAACTTCAGTTTTGGCGTATACCGTGTGTCGATCCTATCTGCGATTTTCGCCTGTAAGAAGCCAGCCGAATTTTGAAGACCTCGCAAGCTGGTCGCCTGCTGAGTCTTGTTGCCCATAATGCTTACGACCACTTTTGCTTCACGCATGTCAGGAGCGACCTCAACCCCCAAAACCGTTACGTTTTTAACACGAGGGTCCCTGAGTTCTGTTAAAATCGCCATCGAAACAACCTCTCGAATTGCTTCGCCCGCTTTAAGTATTCTTCTTGCCGTCATTAGTAACTACGATCTTTCTCGCTCAAGTACTATTAGTAAGGTACGAGCGTTACTGTCTCGTGGAATCCAAAGTCCGCGCAAATTCCTCAATTCGATAGGCCTCTAGCAGGTCGTCTGGCTTGATGTCATTAAAGCCTGCTAGTTTGATACCGCATTCCATTCCTCGCGGCACCTCTTTGACGTCATCCTTGTGTCGCTTTAGTGTATCGAGCGCGTAATCACCGATCTTTCGGCCTTCGCGGTTGACACGAATCCTACATCCACGCTCGACCTGTCCCTGGAGGACGTAACAACCGGCAATCGCTCCGACGCGGGAAACAGAGAACACTTGTTTAACCAGTGCACGTCCAAGCTCCACAACACGTTCCTCGGGCTTGAGCCGTCCCTCGATCAACGCCTTGATGTCTTGTGCCAAGTTGTAAATGATGTCGTATCGACGAACTTCGACATTTCGAACGTCTGCCAACGCTCTCGCTGCTTCGTCCGGAATAACGTTAAATCCGACGATGACAGCTTGTGAAGCACTCGCCAAGGTCACGTCAGCGACCGTGACTCCGCCAACAGATCTTTGAAGGATCTTGATTTCAACTTCGGGGTGATCGAGTTTGGTAAGTTCCTTTTCGATCGCTTCCAACGAACCGCGTGCGTCAGCTCGAATGATAAGGTTGAGAACAACCTTGTCTTCTTTCACTCCGAGCTTGCCGGATTGCAGCAGTTCTTGGAAGGTTTCAAACGATACCTTCGGAGATGTGCCAGACAACGACTGAGCGCGAACCGCATTTTCGCGGTCTGCAGCCAACTGTCTTGCCTGGGCAATATCATCGAGTACAAAGAACTTTTCACCAGCTTCTGGAGCGGTATCCAAACCTGTAATGTTTACAGGAATCGATGGCCCAGCTTCCGTGAGTTGCTTGTTGGGTTTAAGTGTGTCGTAAAGGGCTTTGACTCGGCCAAACGAAGAACCGCAGACGACGATGTCGCCGACCCGAAGCGTTCCGTTCTGGACCATAACCTTGCCGATAACACCTCGATTAGGATCTTGTCCGCTTTCCAAACATACACCGGTCGCCGCTCGCTTTGGATTGGCGCGATATTCGTGTAGTTCGGCGACCGTAAGAACGGTTTCGAGCAACGTATCCATACCATGACCTGTAATCGTACTGGTCTCGACGACTTCGATGTCTCCTCCCCAAGCACTTGGGGTTAGTCCATGCTCGGTCATTTGTGTCATCAAGCGATTCACATCTGCCCCCGGCAGATCGCACTTGTTAGCCGCTACAACAATTGGAACGCCCGCTGCTTTTGCGTGCGAGATGGCTTCCTCTGTTTGAGGCATGATGCCGTCATCCAGTGCAACAACCAAGATTGCGATGTCAGTTACGTTTGCACCTCGAGCTCGCATTTCTGTAAATGCTTCGTGACCCGGTGTATCCACAAAGGAAACGAGTCGGCCATCTTTCTTGACTGTGTATGCTCGGATCTGCTGAGTGATTCCACCAGCTTCACCACGAACAATTTTCGTCCCGATCAAATAGTCCAGCAAACTTGTCTTGCCGTGGTCGACGTGACCCAAGAATGTCACAATTGGAGGACGTGTTTCCAGATCCTCAGGGTTATCTTCAACAGCTTCCAATTTGTTGATAAGGCTTGTTTCGAGTGACTCGGCTTGCTTGAACTCGATGTCAATTCCGATGTCAGCTGCAATCAACTCTGCTTGCTCTTGAGTCAAGGTGGAATTGATGTTTGCCATGGTCCCCATCATCATCAACGATCGCAAAACGCGAGCTGCAGGAACTCCTGCCGCCTCGGAGAAGCTTCGCAGTGAACAGGGCATTACCAAGATCGCTTTTTCTTTCCGAGCGATTGTGATTTGCTTCTTGCGGCCCTTACCGCCACCACCTCTGCGACCACCCTCTTCGTCCTCGATTAAATGAAGATCTTTGGTGGTCTGGATCTTTGGATTGCGAAGACGGTCGGCTCGTCCGGCGCCCGCCAAGGCTTTCTTCTTGCTTGCTGGTGTTTCCTCTTCGTCAACAACCTTTTTGTTCTTTGCATTGAGCTTGTTCTCAGCGTTGGCCTTGAAATCAGCCAATCCAGCGTGCATTGTTTGGCTCGGGGTCGCTGCACGCCCGGTGCTACCAGCCTTGCCACCAGCAGAACCTGGAGCTTTGGGTTTTTCGGCAGGCTTCTCCATGCCTTGGCCAATCCCCTTGATGACGTCTGGGGTTAATTTGACGATTGGCTTTTGAATCGCAGGTTCTTGCGACTTGGGAGTTGGAGATGGAGTCGCCGATTTTGGCATCGGCGAAAGATTTAGAACAGGTTGTCGAGCTTTCTTTTTGTCTGGGGCCGGTCGGTCTGCTGCAGGTTTGGTTGCATCGCCGGCACTACTACCTGGAGTTCCAGTCGTTCTGGACCTTCCCAAAACACGAACTCGTCCGCTCGTTTGGGCAGGGGCGTAGTAATCGTTCCTCTTCAATGCCGGCGCGCTTGTTTGCTCAGGCGCGGCACTCAGTGGAATCTCTGCAGGAGATTCAGGCGTTTCTTGAGTTGCCGGAGTTTCTGCAACAACTACCACAGGTGCGGGGGTAGACTCAATACCTTCGGACGGTTCCTCATCAACGACTGGCTCTGATACGGGTTCGACGACCCATTCGACTTCATCGCTTTGGGAGGAATCCTCCGGTTGGCTGTCGTCTCGTTTGGTTTGAGGTGGCGACCTCTTGGCGGTTGCTGCCAAATCCCTTTTTGCTGCTCCGAAACGTGCACCCGGGTCGCGAATCGGTACTTCCTTAATGGGCTCCCGTGTTGGCGTGGGAGTTGCCGGGGCCGCTGCTGCGGGCGCCGACTTCTCCGCCAAATGCTTCTTGATCTTGGTGATTTCGTCATCATCCAAGCTAGCGAGAGCGCTGCCTTTGTTTAGAATTCCCAGGCGCGTGCAGAGGTCGACGAGTTCTTTACTGTCTAGACCAATATCTTTTGCAAGCGAATAAATACGTACTGCCACTGAGCTGTTTTCCTTAGGCTTTCTGCCCGTTGAGACAAACACGAACCAAGTCCGGCATCGGATCGTGTAAAATCTCTCGTCTTGTAAGTTATCTCATTCGGATGCCCCCACGAGGTAGGTTGTGGGTCCTCCCACGGCGCTGTCTGTAACTTGACAATGCCACAACACCAGCATCTTCGACCGCTTGGTCGATAACGCACCTCTGACTCTTATGATAGTAACGCAATTCCTTGCATTACGGCAGGAGTCATTCATTAATTACGTTGACGATTCTGTGCCATTTTCGTTCTCCTTTGGCGGTTCCGGCTCGGCCGGCGGTGCTGGCGGCGCTTTCTGCGCACGCTCTTTGCGGTCAAGCTCTTCGGTTGCTAGCCGTTCTCGCTCTGCCTTTTCAGTCTGTTTTCTCTCGGCTTCTTGGACTTCTAGCTCTTCAGCTCGTTCCTCGGCTTGCATGACAATGGCGTCAACCTGCTCTTCGGTCCAACCACCCATCTCCATCAATGCATCAGGCTCGATCACTGACAAATCATCGTAGGACAAGTAGCCTTGCTCAACCAATTGCTGGGCAACCTCTTCTGACATCCCTTCAATCGAAAGGAACATTTCCATGGCTTTTTCGATCTGGCGCTCGAGCTCGGCGGCAGTCATGATTTCGATATCCCAACCGCATAGTTTGCTGGCTAAACGCACGTTTTGGCCAAAACGGCCGATCGCCTGCGACAAGTGCTCTTCATTGACCAACGCAATCGCTCGACCGATCATGTCACACAATAACACCTGCTCAACTTCGGCAGGCTGAAGTGCATTGGGGATCAGAACCATCGGATCATCGCTCCAGCGAACAATGTCAATTCGCTCACCAGCCAACTCACCTGTGACGTTTTTAATGCGGTTACCTCGCATCCCCACGCATGCTCCTACACAATCAATTCTTTGATCGGAGCTGCTAACGGCGACTTTGCTGCGATAACCCGGTTCTCGACTAATCGCGTTGACGCGAATCACCTCTTCTGAAATTTCTGGTATCTCTTGCTCAAACAGCCGCTGAACAAAACTTGGGTGGGTCCGCGAAAGAATAATCTTGACCCGATTCCCCGATTGCTTCACTTCGTAGATCACAGCCCGAATCCGAGATCCGTTGTGGTAGGATTCGCCCGGAATTTGTTCGCTACGAGGCAAGATTGCTTCTACATTACCAAGCTGAACGATGGTCAACCCTTTTTCAGTTCGCTGCACTACACCAGTGACTAGCTGCCCAACCTGGGGGTAAAACTCATCAAGACGCGCATCCCGCTCTGCTTCTTTGAGCTTCTGGATAATCACTTGTTTGGCCGTTTGTGCGCCAATTCGCCCGATTTCATCCTGACTCAGAGACTTGCCGTCGACCGTAACCGTGATCTGACCACCGTCTCTCGCGATGGATGCCGTAACCTCGGTCTCTTCGCCAAACTGACGCTTTATGGCGGTTACAAGAGCAGATTCGATCGCTTGAATAACGAGATCTGGGCTGATCTGCTTTTCGCGATGCAACGAATCGACAATTCGAAGCAATTCTTGTGGATTCATGCGGTTTAGTCGGTATGAAAGTGGTTTTGCGGGGGTGGCGGTGAACTCAAGAACCCCCGTTTTCACTACCGACCCTGTTGT
>Ga0315899_10001052_pt1 | contig 32004 bp, 29 predicted proteins | sample LakEriMetagenome_2_FD_203518 | JGI IMG/M metagenome (GOLD analysis project Ga0315899, IMG submission 203518) | Freshwater fungal communities from buoy surface, Lake Erie, Ohio, United States - Buoy 4 MA112 | ecosystem: Environmental > Aquatic > Freshwater > Lake | place: USA: Lake Erie, Ohio...
CGTCCCGTCGAATACGATCTCCGCCCGTTCAAGGGAAATGGGGCTGGCGATGCGCCCGTCTCGGGTGGCAGCTTTACAGCTCAAATCAATGACAATCAGACGGATCGTACCATCACCTGGCCAGTCGGGGATCGGGCTTGCATCGAGGAACGGGCGACACGGCGCACCAACGAGTTCGTAACGCCGCGCCACGATATGGAGGTCGACCTGATACCAAATCCGTCCGACCCGGACACGCAGTGGCAGCCCTACCTTCCAACAGTGGTATATGCCCGGAATATAGCATCCGGGCAGCGGTTAACCAATACGACTATTTCAACGAACCCAAATCAAAATGATCGTTGGATTTTTAGCGGCCTACCTCAGACTTCAACGCGCACGATGAGTCTGACGACTGAGTATAATTACTGGAACCCCTCCAGCGTCGCCGATGTTTTTGAAGGTGCCTGCCCGTCGCCTGCGCGCAAGCTGGGTGCGATTACGCAAACGCAGCTTGGGACATATATGAGCTCCCTGCGGCCACAAGGCTACACCTATCATGAAATCGGCATGATGTGGGGCCTTCGTTTGTTTTCACGGGAAGGTCTGTTCGCCGATGAGCATCGGCTTGCCGATGCTAGAGGCTCGGTCCAGCGGCATATGATCTTTATGGTAGATGGGGATATAGATACGCGTCCCTTTACCTACTCGGCATGGGGCATCGCAGGCACTGCGCGCCGTCGCACACCAACAGGGTCGTTCCCCAGCCGTGCAGATGAAGACAGCGTATCCGCGCAGCGGCTTAGCGAACTTTGCACGATTGCAAAGAACAACAAGAACATCACCTTGTGGGTCATTGCATTTGGCACAGAGCTAAACCAAATGTTGGAAGATTGTGCTTCGCCAGGCCGGGCTTTCGAAGCCCGCAATGCCCAGGAGCTGACGGACGCGTTCAGTGACATCGCCTCGCAGATTTCAGAGCTTCGGCTGACAAGCTGATGCGCCGAAAGCACAAATGTTTTTTGGCGCCTCTGGCCCATCACGAGCAGGGCGCAACACTCGTAGAGTTTGCGCTCGTCGCTCCGATCTTTTTCGGCATTTTGATGTTCACTTTCGACATGGGCTATATGGTGTACGCTCGCTCAGTCCTTCGTGGAGAGGTCAATGCTGTCGGCAGAGCCTCCACGATGGAAACAGCAACTAATGAAAACCAAGCCGCGATGGATGCAAGGCTCGAGGAAGTCGTCGGAATCGTCGTCCCCCATGGTGACTTCGCGTTCAATCGTGTCTCATTCGGGAGTTACGGGCTCGCGCAGGCTAGGGCAGAACCTTTCGTTGATGGCAATGATAGCAATGACTGCGACGACGGAGAGAGTTTTCTCGATCTGAATGGCAATGGGCAGTACGATCTGGATGGTTCCCGCGCTGGCGGCGGAAGTGCCCGTGATGTTGTGATATATACGGTTACAGTAAGGTATGCCCGCATGTTTCCCGTCGCTGGCTTGCTGGGCTTAAATAATACGGTCGAGCTGCAAGCTAGCTCGCTTCTGAGAAATCAGCCCTTTGATCAGCAAAGACAACCTACGACGGGATTTTGCACATGACGGCGGCGCAAGAGAGACAAAGAAAAATCCGTCAGATCTCGCGGAGACTCGTTCGCGAAACGAAGGGCTTGGCGCTCGTTGAATTTGCCTTCTCTCTGCCAATTTTGATGATTTTTTTGGCATCGGGACTGGAGTTGGCTAACCTTGTCTTAGCGACTAAGCGCGTCGGCGATCTTGCTGCCATGGTGGCAGATAATGCCTCCCGAATGGGGCAGAGGAGTAACGGTTTAAGTGTCCGTCAAATCTCAGAAGCTGAAATAAATGATGTGTTTATTGGCGCAGACCTTCAAGCAGATCTCCGCGATTTCAGGGCGAACGGCCGCATCATCTTATCGAGCCTCCAGCGTAATGCCGATGATGGGCAATGGATCGCCTGGCAACGCTGCTTCGGAGAAAATGGCATAGGTTCGACTTACGGGATTGAGGGCGATGGCGCTACTGGGACATCGTTCGAAGGGATGGGCCCACCAGGTAACACCGTGCAGGCTCCGACGGGAACTGCTCTAATGGTTGTAGAGGTGCACTACAATTATGAACCGTTCTTTCCTATTTTCTATTTGCCGGGCCGAACGATGACTGAATTTGCAGTCTTCAACGTTAGAGAGTTGCGAGATTTAACCTCGCCCCCCCGTAATGCAGAGAACGTCGAAATCGCGTCTTGCGAAGTCGTGCTCCCCTGAAATGTGACCGCTTTCTGGTAGAGTCTGATACGAAGTGCACTGCTACCCAACCTCGGACCACGTGGGCCTGGCCGGCTTGGCCTATCGGACTTTACCTATATGGGCGATCTCAATGTCACGGTCGCAGGCATGCCGCTGGAGCATACATCCAGCCCAAGCCGATGATCTTGAAGTACATAAAGTCGGTCTGCCACATCTAGGATCAGGACCCATTAATCGCTTGCGCTGGCGGCAGTCGATTGATTCAATAGCGGCACCAAGGAGGTGCTGCCGATGTCAGAGCTGTGGTTGTTGAGCGAGGCGCAGATGCGCCGGATTGAGCCCTATTTTCCGTTGTCGCATGGGATCCCACGGGTCGATGACCGGCGGATCGTGAGTGGCATCATCTTCGTGATCAGGAACGGATTGCGCTGGCGTGATGCGCCTGCGGGTTATGGTCCGCACAAGACGATCTATAATCGCTTCATCCGCTGGAGCCGCCTGGGCGTGTTCAACAGGATCTTTGCCGAGCTCGCTGCCAAGGGTGGGAAGCCCGATCAGCTGATGATCGACGCCACCCATCTCAAGGCGCACCGGACGGCGGCAAGCCTGCTAAAAAAGGGGCTCTACCCAGACGTATCGGCCGCACCAAAGGCGGACTGAACTCCAAACTGCATGCAGTCTGCGATGGCAAGGGCCGCCCACTGATCATGCTGCTCAGCGAAGGGCAGATGAGCGACTACAAGGGCGCTGCGCTGATGATCGATGCCTTCCCCAAGGCCAAGGCGTTGCTGGCTGACCGGGGCTACGACGCCGACTGGTTCCGCGGGGCGCTGATCGCAAAAGGCATCACCCCCTGCATCCCATCAAAGACAAACCGCAAGGTGCCAATCCCGCACGACACAGCACTCTACCGCCAGCGCCACAAGGTCGAAAACATGTTCGGCAAACTCAAGGACTGGCGCCGCATCCACACACGCTACGACCGTTGCGCCCACACGTTCATGTCCGCGATATGCATCGCCGCAACCGTCATTTTCTGGCTGCCACAATGAGTCCTGAGCCTAGTTGGGCCGGGTGGTCTTGTCGGTAAACTCCGATGCCGCTTTCATCACGATGAAGGCGGGGCTGGTGATCAGATCGTGCGCCTTGAGCAACCGGTCGACCGTGTTTTCGGACACCAAGTAGCCGCGTTCGTCGATGACAGTTTTGCTTGCCAAGCGAGCAGTTGCGCGGCTAGGCGGCCTCGCCGTGACCGATGAAGCGCCTGATTTTCTCGCTCCCGAAGCGGAGCTGGCTCTGGCATGGAGCCACCAAAAGGTTCGATCTGCGTTAAGGATAGCTCTTCAGCTTGACCGGCGGCTGGCGCGGATCGTCAGTCGCACCAGCGAGCCGGTGCTGGGCCAGATGCGGCTGGCGTGGTGGCGTGAGGCACTCGGCAAACCGCCCACCGAACGCCCGCTCGGCGATGCGGTGCTCGACGCGATCGGCGAGCACTGGGCCGGGCGCGAGGCGGCGCTGATCCAAATGGTTGACGGCTGGGAGGTTCTGGTTGCCCCCGAGCCGCTCGGTTACGAGGAGGCCAAAGTGTTTGCCGCAGAACGCGGGGCGTTCTTCGCCGCGCTGGCCGGACGAGAGGACGGTGCTGCGGGCGAGCGGCTTGCGGCGGCAGGTTCTCGCTGGGCGCTGGCCGATGCAGCGACAGCTGTATCAGACGCCGGGGAACGCGCGATCCTGATCGCGACAGGCCTCGCTTGTGCGAACGCAGGCGGAGCATTTCCGCGCGGCTTGCGCGGCCTTGCGGTGCTCGAAGCCCTCGCCCTGCGTGCGTTGCGGCGCGGCGGGCGCCCGCTGATGGAGGGCCGCGGCGCGCCGCTGGCCGCGCTCAGGGCCGCTATCTTTCTGAGCTGATAGGGTATAGTCTGGCTCCCGAAACAGCAACAGGGGGCGGACCGTTGCGACAAGTCGTATTGTGAGTATTGGGCGGCCTTGCGCGGGGCGGTGTCGAAGTATGCTGGCGGCAGGGCCGCGCGAGCATCGAGCAGAGCGCCCCGCCGCCGCCGCCCGCCGCACCGGCGCCCAAGCCCGAAGCGAAAAAACCCACATGCAAGTGCTGATGCCTTAGGCCGGCACGGCTTCTTGGGTGTCGGCGATCCAGCGCGCGAGATCGGCCTTCGCGCGGTCAGTATAAGCCTCCTTGCGCACTTTTTTGCCGATCTTGTTCAAGGGCGGGAACAGCCCGAAATTGACATTCATCGGCTGAAAGGTGGCAGCCTCGGCGCCGCCGGTGATGTGGCTCAAGAGCGCGCCGAGCGCGGTGGTGGCGGGCAGCGGCTGCCAGTTGCGGCCCGCCAGTTCCGCCGCCGCCATCATTCCCGCAACCAAGCCGATGGCAGCGCTTTCGACATAGCCCTCGCACCCCGTCACTTGGCCTGCAAAGCGGATATGCGGCGCCGCGCGCAGACGCAACTGCCGGTCGAGCACCTCGGGCGAATTGAGGAAGGTGTTGCGGTGCAGGCCGCCCAGCCGCGCGAATTCGGCGTTCTCAAGCCCAGGGATGGTGCGGAACAATGCGATCTGCGCGCCATATTTGAGCTTGGTCTGGAAACCGACCATGTTCCACAACGTGCCGAGCTTGTTGTCCTGCCGCAGTTGCACCACCGCATACGGCCAGCGGCCTTGCGGGAATTCAGGGGTGACATCGAAGGGATTGTCGAGCCCGACGCCCTTCATCGGACCATAGCGCAGGGTTTCCACCCCGCGCTCGGCCATCACCTCGATCGGCATACAGCCGTCGAAATAAGGGGTGTCCTTCTCCCACTGCTTAAATTCGGACTTCTCGCCCTCGATCAGCCCGCGGTGGAAGGCGAGATACTGATCCTGGTTCATCGGGCAGTTGATGTAATCGCCGCCTTCGTTGGAGGCTGCCGTGGTTTTGTTCCAGCGCGACTGGATCCAGCATTTCGACAAGTCGATGCTATCGTGATGGATAATCGGCGCAATCGCATCGAAGAAGGCGAGTCGCTCGGCCCCGGTCGCGCGCACGATGCTGGCAGCGAGGCCTTCCGCGGTCAGCGGGCCGGTAGCGACAATCGTTAGACCGGCGGCGGGCAGGCTGTCGACCCGCTCGCGCACGATGGTGAGATTGGGGAGCTGGGCGAGCGCTTTCTCGACCTCGGCCGAGAACACCTCGCGGTCGACCGCCATCGCGCTGCCCGCCGGTACACGCGCGACTTCGCCCGCGCGCATCACCAGACTGTCGAGTTCGCGCATCTCCTGATGCAGCAGGCCGACCGCGTTCTTGGCATCGTCATCCGATCGGAACGAGTTGGAGCAGACCAGTTCGGCGAGACCATCGGTCTGGTGTGCCGGGGTCATCGCCCCCCCCAATTCTTTTGAAGCGCCGCGCATCTCCGAGAGGCGCACCTTGACCCCGCGCCGCGCGAGCTGCCAAGCCGCCTCGCTCCCGGCGAGGCCGCCGCCGATAATGTGCACATCGTAATTTGTTGGTGTCGCGGTCATGGCGAGGCAGGTAATTGCGTGATAGCGCCGCGGCAAGCCCTAAGCGCGGGCGGATAATCCAAAGCGAAGGGAAGGGCAGGGCAAGGATGGCGAAGCAGGCGCTGAGCGAGCAACGGCCATGGCTACTGGCGAGCATCGTGGCGGCGACGGCCTATTTCTTCCTCAAGGACAATCCGATCGGCGAGGGCACCTGGGGCATCTTGCTAAAAGGCGCGGGCGTCGCTTTGCTAGCGCTCTATGCGCTGCTGCGCGTTCCGCATGACCGGCGCGGGATCGACGGCGCGCTACTGGTGCTCGCGCTGGCACTGGCCGCGCTCGGTGACATGACCATCGAGCTCTATTTCACTGCCGGCGGCGCGCTGTTTGCTGCGGCGCATTGTGTGGCGGTGGCGCTTTACCTCAGGAACCGCCATCCGCGCCCTTCACCGGTGCAGAAGCTAACCGGTGTCGGCCTGCTGATCGGTACGCCCTTGGTGAGCTTCCTGCTCAGCGGCCAAGCGCAGATCGCGCTCTATGCCGGCTTCCTCGGTGCGATGGCGGCGGTGGCGTGGATGAGCCACTATCCGCGCTACCGCGTCGGCACCGGGGCGGTGCTGTTCGTGGTGAGCGACTGGCTGATCTTCTCGCGCATGGGCGCCTATGATCTGGCGCCGCTGCCCGAACTGCTGATCTGGCCGCTCTACTATGCAGGTCAGGTGATGATCGCGACCGGCATCGTGCAGTGCTTGCGGGGCGAGCAGCCCGTCAGGTAACAACTGCGTGATTTTTGATCACACTAACGAAAAGGGCAATCGGTGCTATTATCGCCTGCCCCTTTTTTCATCAGATAGGCGCTTTACCGTCAGGTCAACGGCGGCTCGCTCGGGCCCGACATTTCCGCCGCGATGGCTTCCTCGGCCAAGTTTTCCGGCTCGGCGGTCTCGTCGATCAGTGCCGCGCCGACAATGTGCTCGTCCTTGGCGACATCGAAGATACGCACCCCCGATGAGCTGCGCCCGGAGATCGAGAAGCCCTTGAGGTTCTCGAACCCGCCTTCGACCAGATGGCGGAAATCGATCCCCAGCCGGATCAGCTTGGCCTGATCGGTCACCAGCATGAGCTGCGAGCCGTGCTTGACCGGGAAGCTGGCCACGACAGGCCCGTTGCGTTCGGGATTGCTCTCGGGCGTACCGATATTGGTTATCCCCTGACCGCCGCGCGAGGTGGTGCGATATTCATAGGCCGAGGAAATCTTGCCATAGCCATTGGCGGTGATGGTGAGGATGAACTCCTCGCCTTGCCCCATTGCTTCCACCTGTTCGGCGGGCAGAGTGGCGGCGGTGTCGTTGTTCTTCCACGCGGCGGCGCGCAGATAGGCCTCCCGGGTTTCCATCTCGGCGGTGAGCTGATCGAGCACCGCCATGCTGACAACCTTGCCGCCCTTCTTGAGGCTCATCCCGCGCACGCCGATGCCGGTGCGGCTCTTGGTCTCGCGCGCATCGGTAGCCGAGAAGCGGATCGCCTTGCCGGTATCGCTGGCGAGGAAGATCTGCTGGTCTTCGGTGAGCAATTGCACCCCGATCAGCCGGTCGCCCGAACCTTCGACAAAGCCCATCGCATATTTGCCCGCGGTCGGGATATTGGCAAAGGCGTCCATCGAATTGCGCCGCACCATGCCCTGTTCAGTGGCGAACACGATGTTGAGATTGGCCCAGGTGCTCTCGTCCTCGGGCAAAGGCAGCACGTTGGTGACGCGTTCCTCGGCGGCGAGCGGCAAGAGATTGACCATCGGGCGGCCCTTGGTGGTCGGCCCGCCTTCGGGCAGCTTCCAGACCTTCATGCGGTAGACGCGGCCCGTATTGGTGAAGAACAGCACGGGATTGTGGGTCGAGGTGACGAACAGCTCGACCACCGCATCCTCGTCCTTGGTCGCCATGCCCGAGCGGCCCTTGCCGCCACGGCCCTGCGCGCGGAAGGTGTTTAGCGCGGTGCGCTTAATGTAGCCGTCATGCGTGACGGTCACGACCATCTCGTCGCGCTCGATCAGGTCCTCGTCTTCGAGGCCGTCCCAGGCGGGCGCAATTTCGGAAACGCGCGGGGTGGCATAGGACGCACGAATTTCCTCAAGCTCGCTGCGCATCACGGCGTAGAGCTTCGCGCGGTCGGCGAGGATCGCAAGATATCCCTCGATCGCCGAAGCCAAGCCCTTGAGCTCGTCGCCGATCTCGTCGCGGCCCAGCGCGGTGAGGCGGTGGAGGCGCAGTTCGAGGATCGCCCTCACCTGCAATTCGGACAGGCGATAGGTGCCGCCAGCCTGATCCGCGCTCGGTTCGATCGCTTCGATCAGCCGGATATATTGCGCGATGTCGCCAATCGGCCATTCCTTGGCCATCAACCGCGCGCGCGCCTCGGCCGGATTGGGGGCGGTGCGGATCATCGCCACCACCTCGTCGAGGTCGGAGACCGCGACTACAAGACCGAGCAAGATATGCGCCCGCGCGCGCGCCTTGGCGAGTTCAAACTTGGTGCGCCGGGTAATCACTTCCTCGCGGAAGGTGATAAAGGCTTTGATGAAATCGCGCAGGCGCAGCGTTTCGGGGCGGCCGCCGCGGATCGCCAGCATATTGGCGGGAAATGACGACTGCGCTGGCGTGTGCCGCCAGATCTGGTTCAGCACCACATCGGCGGTGGCATCGCGCTTGAGATCGACCACCACCCGCACGCCTTCGCGCGAGCTTTCGTCGCGAATGTCGGAGATGCCTTCGATCCGCTTGTCCTTGGCGGCTTCGGCGATCTTCTCGACCAGGTTCGACTTGCCGACCTGATAGGGGATCGAGGTGAACACGATGCTCTGCCGGTCGTTGCGGCCGGTCTCGACCTCGTGGCGGCAACGCATCAGGATCGAGCCGCGCCCGGTGGTGTAAGCCTGCCGTGCGCCATGGGTGCCGAGGATCAGCGGCGCGGTCGGGAAATCGGGGCCGGGGATGTATTCGATCAGTTCTTCGGAGGTGATCGCCGTGTTGTCCATATAGGCAAAGCAAGCATCGATCACTTCGCCGAGGTTATGCGGCGGCACATTGGTCGCCATGCCGACCGCGATCCCGCCCGCGCCGTTGACCAGCAGGTTGGGGAAGCGCGCCGGCAGCACAGTCGGCTCCTGCCGGCTGCCGTCGTAGTTGTCGGTGAAATCGACCGTATCCTTGTCGAGATCGTCCAGCAGGCTGTTCGCCACCCGCGCCAGCCGCGCTTCGGTGTAGCGCATCGAGGCCGGCGGATCGGGGTCCATCGAGCCGAAATTGCCCTGACCATCGATCAGCGGCACCCGCATCGACCACGGCTGCGTCATGCGTGCGAGCGCGTCGTAGATCGCGCTGTCGCCATGCGGGTGGTAGTTACCCATCACGTCGCCGACGATCTTGGCGCTCTTGCGATAGGGTCGCCCGGCGACAAAGCCGCCTTCCTGGCTGGCGAACAGGATGCGGCGGTGGACCGGCTTCAGGCCGTCACGCACATCGGGCAGCGCGCGGCTGACGATCACGCTCATGGCATAGTCGAGATAGCTCGACTTCATCTCGTCGACGATGTCGATGCGTTCAAATCCGCCCATCGGTGCAGGCGGGGTAGAATCGAGAATGTCGCTGTCGTCGCTCAAGGGTGGGGCCGTTTCTGTTTGTGTTCGTGGAGCCGCGGCGGTGGAAGGGGACGCGCCTTTGGCCAGTGCTTGCCCCCCATGTAGGCCTCCGCTGCCCGTTCCGCCACCATCGCGCACGAACACAGGGCGAACAGGGCACCTTTTTCCACATTTGCAACGACGTGGTCACGTGCGCCTGCCATCATTCAAAAGCCGTTCAGCCCACCACGCCTAGCGGGAATTGCAAATTGCTTTCCAGCCGTCCAAAGGCTGGACATGTTTCACCCGGCTGCGGGGCAATTGCCCGGCATTCGAGCGACCTCTGGAGGATGATTTGAACAAGCTGTCTTCGACCCATCGGCACACCGCCGGCTTTGCGCGGCACTTTGCTCTGGCTCTGGCGCTGGCAAGCGGCACTGCGATCCTGACTGTCCCCGGCTTCACCGATACGGCTCACGCCCAGAAGAAGGACAAGAAGAAGGAAGAGGCCAAGGCCCAGTATTCCAAGGAATTCGTGGCCGCCTACCAGCCGCTCAACACCGCGCTCGCCGCCGAGGGGAGCGACCTCAACGCGCTGCGTCCGCAGATCGACTCGCTGATCCCGCTGGCGGTAGCTCCCGACGAACAACTCGCCGCCGGCGGGCTCCTTTACAACGCTGGCAACAAGCTGTCCGATCGAGCGCTCCAACTCAAGGGCATGGAAATGATGCTCGGCAGCGGCAAGCTTACCCCGGAGGATTCGGCGCGCTACAATTTCGTCGCCTACCAGCTTGCCAATGCCCTGCAGCAATATCCCAAGTCGCGCGGCTATTTGCAAAAGGCGATCGACGCCGGCTTTGCGACCGAGACCTTCACCACCGCCGATCTCGAGATAACGATGGCCGAAAGCTATTTCTCGGCGAACGAATTCGGGCCCGGGCTCGATTACCTCGACAGGGCGATCAAGGCGCGCAAGGCAGCGGGTCAGCAGGTCGATACGCAGTGGTATCGCCGCGGTATCACCGTTGCCTATAATAACAAGGTCGAGCCGCAGGTCTATGACTTCGTGGTTGCATGGCTAGCGGACTATCCGACGGTCGAAAACTGGCGCGATGCGATCAATCTGACCCGCAATCTCAATGATTACGAAGGTCCCGAGGCTCTTGACATGCTGCGCCTGTCGCGCACGGCGGGCGTGCTCGCCGAAAAGCAGGATTATCTCTTCTACATCGAAGCCGCCGACGCGCGCCGTCTTCCCAAGGAAGTCAAGGACGTGATCGACGAGGCCTATGCTAAGAACGCGGTTAGCAAGGACGATATCTTCGTCACCGATTCACTCGCCACCGCCAACGGGCGCATCAAGGCCGACCAGGCCGAATTGCCGGTGCTGGAGCGCGACGCGAACACCGCCGGCGCGAGCTTCCGCACGGTGTTTGCCGCAGGCGATGCCTTCCTCAGCTATGGTCAGTATGGCAAAGCGGCAGGCTTCTACGAAAAGAGCCTCGGCATGGCCGGGGTTGACCGCAACACCGCACTCACCCGCCTCGGCATCGCGCAGGTCGGCGTGGGCGATTATGCCGCCGCGCAGGCAAGCTTCGCCAAGGTTGACGGCGCGCGCGCGCCGATCGCCAAGCTGTGGAACGCTTATGCTGTCCAGCAGGCCGCCGGGGTCACCATGACCGCCGCGGCCAACTGAGCAACGAACCAGCGAAAGAAGCGGGGCGGCAGGAGCGAGTCTGTCGGCCTTTTTCGTGCTCGGCGAGCATTGGGCCGGTTAACGCACGCGCTTGACCCAGTATTGATTGTCCTCGCGCCGTTCGATCTTGAAATTTTCGAGCGACTTGAACAGGTCGGACAAGCTCGTGAAGCCGTAATTGCGCACGTCGAAGCTCGACCGATTGCCCGCAATCTGGCCGACCTGCTGCAGCCGCGCAAAGCCCTGTTCGTCCCGCTTGGCCTCGGAATATGCGCCCGTTATCAACTCGATCAGTTCGTCATCAACAAGGCTGGGCTGATCGTCCCTGGCGGCGGCTATTGCTCGCGCGCTGGGTTGGCCCGGCTTGTCGGCGGCATGGCTGGCGATCAATTGCCAGATGTCGATGAACCGCGTGCAGACCGATTTGAACGCCTGCGGTGTCTTTTCCTCGCCAAAGCCATAGACGATGATGCCGTCCTGCCGCAGCCGGGTGACGAGCGGTGTGAAGTCGCTGTCCGAGGTCATGATCCCGAAGCCGTCGACCTTGCCTTGGTAGAGCAGATCGATGGCATCGATCGTCATCGCCATGTCGGTGGCATTTTTTCCTTTGGAAACATCGAATTGCTGCTGCGGGCGGATGCCGAACTTGTTGGTGATCTGGTCCCACTTTGCTAGGTTGCCCTTGGCAAAATTGCCATAGGCGCGGCGAATATTGACCTGCCCCAGCTCGGCCATCACCGTCAGCACCGGGTCGATGGCTTCGGGCGTGGTGTTATCTGCGTCGATCAGCAGCGCGATATTCTTTAGCGTTTCATGCGACATGACGCTGCTATGCCGCCAGAGGAGTGCGGCGACAAGCAGGCTATAACAAGGGTGCTCTGGCTACGCTTGCGGGACGGGGCCTACTTGCCTAAATGACGGTGATGAACGACCTTGCCAGCACGCCGCCGTCTGACCAGCCTTCCGAACGTCCCGCGCGGCAGCGCAAGCCCGACTGGATTCGTGTGCGCGCGCCGGTGAGCGAGGGCTATCACGAGACGCGGCGGCTGATGCGCGAGCTCAATCTCAACACCGTTTGCGAGGAAGCCGCCTGTCCGAACATCGGCGAGTGCTGGACCAAGAAGCACGCGACGGTAATGATCCTTGGCGATGTCTGCACGCGGGCCTGTGCGTTCTGCAACGTCAAGACCGGGATGCCGCGCGCGGTCGATCCGATGGAGCCCGAGAACACCGCGATCGCTGCGGCTAAGATGGGGCTCGAACATATCGTCATCACCTCGGTGGATCGCGACGATCTGCCCGATGGCGGCGCGATGCAATTCGTCAAGGTGATCGAGGCGCTGCGGCGCACCACGCCCAAGACCACGATCGAGATCCTCACCCCCGATTTTCGCGGCAAGATGCGCCGTGCGGTTGAGATGATTTGTGAATCTGGTCCAGATGTTTACAATCACAACCTCGAAACCGTGCCAAGACTCTATCCGACCATCCGTCCGGGTGCCCGCTACTACGCCTCGCTGCGCCTGCTGGAGGAAGTGAAGGCGCATAATCCGCTGATCTTCACCAAATCGGGGATTATGCTGGGCCTCGGCGAGCAGCGCCTCGAGGTGCATCAGGTGATGGACGACATGCGCTCGGCTGAAGTCGATTTCATCACCATGGGGCAATATCTCCAGCCCACACCGAAGCACGCAGCGGTTGAGGAGTTTGTCACCCCCAAGGCCTTCACCGCCTATGGGGCGATTGCGCGGGCCAAGGGCTTCCTGCAGGTCGCGGCAACCCCGCTGACCCGCTCAAGCTACCACGCCGGCGATGATTTTGCTGCGATGCGCTCCGCGCGCGAGGACAAGCTCGCCAAAACGCGGGAGCGGGAGCAGGCAAAGCCGTAATGCCGGGGATCCGCGAAACCCGGCGTTTGCCTTACAGTGCGCAGCAGATGTTCGATCTCGTCTCTGATGTCGGCCGCTATGGCGAGTTCCTGCCGTGGGTGATCGCAACACGTGTGCGCTCTGATAGCGAGACCGAGATGGTCGCCGATATGGTGGTGGGCTTCAAGGCGATCCGCGAAAGCTTCACCTCGCGCGTCACCAAGGAGAGGCCGCGCGAGATCGCGGTCCACTATGTCGACGGACCGCTCAGTGATCTCGACAATGTCTGGACCTTTCGCGCCGTAGACGACCAGACTTGCGAGATCGACTTTCTGGTCGAGTTTACCTTCAGGAACCGCCTGTTTGAGAGGATCGCCGGGCAATATTTCGACAGGGCTTTCCGCAAGATGGTGGAAGCCTTCGAGGCGCGTGCGGCGGAGCTTTACGGCAGCAGCAATTCGAGTGCGCAAAGCGTCGCCTGACGGCGGATCTCGGCGCGGCCATCGGGTCCTTCGCCGCCTTCGAAGAACTTGAGCTCGCCCTCCGGCTCGCCGGTCGCGTTGCGAACCACCTGCGCGAACACAACCGTACCGACCGGTTTCAGTGCCGTTCCGCCGCCGGGGCCGGCCACGCCGCTGATCGCCACCGCGACATCGGCATTGGAACGATCAAGCGCGCCCTTGGCCATCGCCCAGGCGCAGGCAATCGAGACCGCGCCGAAGGTTTCGATGATGTCTTGCGCCACGCCCAGCATCTGCATCTTGGCTTCATTGGAATAGGTCACGAAGCCGCGATCGAGCACGGCCGACGATCCGGCAATCTCGGTCAGCGCGCCGGCCACCAGCCCGCCGGTGCAGCTTTCGGCCGTTGCGACCTTACGACCAAGCGCCACGTTTTCAGCCACGACGCGCGCGGCAAGGCTGGTGATATCATCGGGCAGGAGCATGGCCGGGCCTATCTCGCCGCCTCGGGCGGATTGGAGGGGCAGACCGCCGGGTTTTGCAGATCGGCAAGTTCGGCCACAAAGGCAAACAATCCGGCAAGATTGTCCGCGGGCAGGGGTGCGAGCAATTCCATCCCGTGCTCGATTTTGCCGCAGCTGTCAGGCTTGATCTCCTCGGTGATCATCTGGCCCACCAGACCATCGAGGAATGGCCGCAAGGATTCCTCGGGCAGCGCGGCGATTATCGCAGTCATATCGGCCTCGCTGCTGCCAGCTTTATTGCCCTGCTGCGCCATGAAGGTCTTGATCAGGCGGAAAGCACCGGGCCAGGCCTTGTCCTGCTTGGCGCGGAATCGCTCAACAAAACGCGCGCCGTCGCGGGCAATGAAACCGTCCGACTTGAGCTGGCGGGCACAGCTGGTGCCAACCGCATCATAGGCGATCGGCATCGCATAAACCACCGCATCGCCCAGATCAGCCGCGTTGACGCAGGCTTGTTGCTGGGCTTGCGCGGTCGAGGCGGCGGCAAGCGCGAGGGCAGGGGCAACGAAACGCTTCGTCATGGAACGCGATCCTCTCATGCAAGGTGAAGGGCAACGATGGCCTGCGCGGCGATCCCTTCGCCGCGGCCGGTAAAGCCGAGTTTTTCGGTGGTGGTCGCCTTGATGCTGACCGCGCTTTCGGCCGTGCCCATGATCTGGGCAACCGCGATGCGCATGGCGGGGCGGTGCGGGCCGATCTTGGGGGCTTCGCAGACCAGCGTGAGATCGACATTGCCTATTTCATAGCCAGCCTCGCGCGCCAGCTTTACGGCGTGGGTGAGAAATTGGGCAGAGCGTGCGCCGCGCCATTGCGGATCGCTGGGCGGGAAGTGGGTGCCGATATCGCCCGCGCCGATCGCGCCGAGCACCGCATCGGTGATGGCATGGAGCGCCACGTCGGCATCCGAATGGCCCGACAGCCCCTTGTCATGCGGGACAAGCACCCCGCACAGCCACAACTCCTCGCCCACCTCGAGCCGGTGGACATCATAGCCCTGCCCGATCCGGAAGGCGGGAGCGGCACCAGAGGCAGTGACAATGTCCACAAAATCCTCCGCAAAGGTAATTTTCTTCAAACGCTCGTCGCCATCGACCAGCGCGACTGAACCGGAGCTTGCCACCAGCACCTGCGCATCATCGCCTGCTTCGGTCGCACCCGTCCAGCCGCGATGGGCTGCGAGAATGGCACTATAGCCGAAGGCCTGCGGAGTCTGCACGCGGCGCAGGCTTTCGCGCACCGCCTTGCCTGCCATGAGCCCGTCATTGCCAGCGAGCGCGAGGCTATCGACGACCGGCAGCACAGGGATGGCGCCCGGGTGGCTTGCAAGCGCCGCAAGCAGGCGTTCGATCACAGCGAATGGGAGATCGGGCCGGGCGGCATCGTGGATCAGCACGCACAGGGGAGAATCGCGTGCGAGCGCTTCAAGACCGTTGCGGACCGAATCCTGCCGGCTTGCCCCGCCGGTGACGAACCGGACGCCGACCAGTCCGGCGAGCGCGGCCTCGGCCTCAGTTTGCGCATCCGCGCCAATTACCACCACCAGCGGCTGCGCGCCGGCGTCCAGCAAGGCCTCGACCGAGTGGCGCACCAGCGGCTTGCCGCGCCATTGTCGGAACTGCTTGGGCACCTCGCCGCCAACCCGCAGGCCCTTGCCCGCGGCAACCACAATTGCGGCGAAGGAGGGAAGGGGAGAGAGGATTGCCATTCGGGCCAGCGCTTAAGGTCTGGACGGGCTTTCGGCAATCCACTATGAGCCTGCCCAATAATTAGGCACACCTTCAGCATGACCACGCTTCCCTCTCCGCCGGCCTTGAAGCCGATCGCCATCGGCCCTGTAACGGTTGCCGAGCCGGTTGTGCTCGCGCCGATGACGGGCGTGACCGACATGCCGTTCCGCACGCTGGTGCGGCGCTATGGCTCAGGACTCAACGTGACCGAGATGGTCGCCAGCGAAGCCGCGATCCGCGAGACCCGCGTAAGCACGCAGAAGACCGCGTGGGACCGGATCGAGGAGCCGGTTTCGATGCAGCTGGTCGGCTTCGATCCTGCCAGCATGGCCGAGGCGGCGAAGATTCAGGAAGGCAACGGCGCGGCGATTATCGATATCAATTTCGGTTGCCCGGTGAGGAAGGTCGTCGGCCAGTTTGCAGGTTCCGCGCTGATGCGCGATGTGCCGCTCGCGGTGCGCCTGATGGAGGCGACCGTGAAGGCGGTGAAGGTGCCGGTCACGGTCAAGATGCGGATGGGCTGGTGTCACGACAGCCTCAACGCGCCCGAACTTTCGCGCATGGCCGAGGATCTCGGCGTCCAGATGATCACCCTCCACGGCCGCACCCGCAACCAGATGTACAAGGGCCAAGCCGACTGGGCGTTCGTGCGCAAGGTCAAGGAGGGGGTGAACATCCCGGTTATCGTCAATGGTGATATCTGCACCATCGCCGACGCTGCCAAGGCGCTCGAACAATCGGGCGCGGACGGGCTGATGATTGGGCGCGGATCCTATGGCAAGCCTTGGCTGCTAGGGCAAGTGATGCACTGGTGGCGCACCGGCGAGGCGCTGCCGACGCCTGCGCTGGCCGAGCAATATGCGGTGCTGGTGGAGCACTATCACCGGATGCTCGATCACTACGGGCGCGACACCGGCGTGAAGATGGCTCGCAAGCATCTGGGCTGGTATACCAAGGGCCTCCACGGCTCGGCCGAGTTCCGCAACCGCGCCAATTTCATCGACGATCCCGATCAGGTGCTCGGCGAGATCGAGCGGTTCTACGCGCCTGTCCTGCTGCAGCAGGCGGCCTGAGGCGTGACAGCACCCGGCAATTCGCGCGCCGCAGGGGCAAATGTTTCCGGCCCGGCACCCGATGCCCGCTCGCAGATTACAGGAATGATCTTCGCGGTCCTGCTGATCGATGAATATGGCGTGATTACCGAGGCCAATCATGCCGCCGAAAGCCTTCTCGGCACCAGCGCTAGCCGGTTGATCGGCTCGCGACTGATCGACCGGATCGGCCCACTCGATGCCCGGGTCGAAGCGCGGCTGCGCGAGGGCGACGAGGCGCTCGTGGCGCGCGATCTTTCCATCATCACCAGCGGCAGCGAGGCGCGCATTAACCTCACCGTCTCGCCGCTCGGAAGCTTCCCGGGATGGCGCGTGGTGACGCTTTCGGAAATCGGGCACGAGGTTCCGGTCCGCCAGCAAGGCGGTGAGACGATGCTCGGCGCGCCGGCGGTGCTGGCACACGAGATCAAGAACCCGCTCGCCGCGATCCGCGGGGCAGGACAGCTGATCGCCCGCAAACTGCCCAATGCCGACAAGAAGCTGGCACGGATGATCACCGATGAGGTTGATCGCATCGCGCGCCTGATCGACCGGATGCAGCAGCTCGGCAGCACCCGCACTGGTGCGGTCGAGCCATGCAACCCGCACGAAGCGATCCGCTCAGCGATTGCGACGATGCGCGCGGCCAGCTCCGAGGCAGGCGACATCATCATCCACGAGGAATTCGATCCCTCGCTGCCGCCGGTGCTCGCCAATCGCGATGCGCTGGAACAGGTGCTGATCAATCTCGTCTCCAACGCCCGCGACGCGGCGCTGGGCGGGAGCGAACCAGCTGAAATCGTGGTCCAGACCCGCTTCGTCAGCGGCCTTGCTTTCAGCGCGGTCCGTCAGGGACGCGCGGTGCCGCTGTCGATCGAGATCACCGTCAGCGACAACGGCCCCGGCATCGATCCCGCGCTGCGCGATCACGTGTTCGAGCCGTTCGTCTCGTCCAAGCCCTCGGGCCAGGGGCTCGGACTGTCGCTGGTGCGCAAGCTCGTGCGCGACATGAGCGGGAACATCAGCCACGAGCGCGACGCCCGCGCCGGTATCACCCATTTCCGCCTGCATTTGCCGCAGGCCCCGAGGTAGCGCCAGTCCATGCCCAAAAGCCCCCGCAACCCGATCCTGCTGGTCGAGGATGATGCCGCGATCGCAACGGTGATCATCGCGGCCCTGGAGGATGAAGGTTTTGCGATCTCGCATTGTACGGGGATCGCCGCTCGTGACCGCCTGCTGGCCGAACGCCGGTTCGCGGTGATGCTGACCGACGTCATCCTTGAAGATGGTGATGGATTGGCGTCACTTGTCGCAGTGCGTGAAACTGCGCCCGATATGCCGGTGATTGTGCTGTCGGCGCAGAACACGCTCGATACCGCAGTCCGCGCGAGCGAGAGCGACGCCTTCGAATACTTCCCCAAGCCGTTTGATCTCGACGAGTTGGTTCACGCGGTGCGCCAGGCCGCCGGGCAGCGCGTCCCGGGCGCCGACGATCTGGAACAGCGCGGCGAGGGCGAAAGCGAGGGCGAGCGGATGCCGCTGGTCGGCCGCAGTCCGGCGATGCAGACTGTCTACCGCATGATCACCCGTGTGCTGCGCAATGATCTTACGGTGCTGATTACCGGCGAAAGCGGCACCGGCAAGGAACTGGTCGCCGAAGCGATCCACGAGCTTGGCAGCCGCCGCACCGGGCCGTTCGTGGCAGTCAACACCGCGGCCATCCCCGCCGATCTGGTCGAAAGCGAGCTGTTCGGGCACGAGAAAGGGGCCTTCACCGGCGCCATCGCGCAGGCGATCGGCAAGTTCGAGCAGGCCAATGGCGGCACGCTGTTCCTCGACGAGATCGGCGACATGCCCGCCGAAGCGCAGACCCGTCTGCTGCGCGCGCTGCAATCGGGGCGCATCCGGCGTGTAGGCGGGCGGCAGGAGATTGCGGTCAATGTCCGCATCGTTGCTGCCACCAACCGCGATCTGGCACCGATGATCGCCGCCGGCACCTTCCGCGAGGATCTGTTCTACCGCCTCAACGTGGTGCCGATCGAACTGCCACCCCTGCGCGAACGGCGCGAGGATGTCGGCGCGCTGGCGCAGCATTTCCTCGTGCTCGCCGCCGAGGACGGCCTCCCGCGGCGCTATCTGACGCCCGATGCCATCGCGCGGCTCGAACAGCGCGGCTGGCGCGGCAATGTCCGCGAGCTCCGCAATGTCGTCTACCGCCTTGCCCTGATGGCGCGTGAGGAGCGGATCGATGCCGACACGCTGGTCGATCTGATCGGCGAGGAAGTGCTGCCGAGCGGTCAGGCCGCGCGTGAGGGCGGCGAGGGCTTTGCATCGGCGCTGGCAGCCTGGCTCGCGAACGAAGTACCGCCGTCCGGGACGGTCTATCACCGTGCGCTTGCCGCCTTCGAAAAGCCGCTCATCGAGCACGCGCTGGGCCGCACCGGGGGCAATCAGCTGCGCGCGGCCCAGTTGCTCGGCATCAACCGCAACACGCTGCGCAAGCGGATCGGCGAGCTCGGACTTGAGCCTGATCGCTTTTCCGGGACGTCCTGACGCAAGCAGGGGCGTGGCGGAATAGTTTGATCTTGCACATTTGCCACACCATTGTTGTAAAGGAGCAACGATGGACGCGCCCCTGTCTCGCCTGCTGAGCACAACGCCTCGGCAACCGCCGCGCTGGTGGCGGTCGTTCATCATCGCCTCGCGTCGGGCAAACATCTTCCGCTGGCTCGAAATCTTCTGCGCATTGGCGCTGCTGCTCGCGGTCGGGGCGACCTGGCTGACCTATTCGCGCGCCACTGCGCCCGATACCCTGCTGCCGACAATTCAAGTCTCGGTGCTGTTGATGGCGACGCTGGTGCCGGCGATGGCGCTGCTGGTGCTGATCGGGAGGCGGGTCGCGCTGCGGCGCGCGGCGGGCAGCACCGCGCGGCTGCACGTGCGCCTGGTATTTTTCTTCTCGATGGTCGCCGCCCTGCCGACGCTGCTGGTGGCGGGCTTTGCCGCCTTCCTGTTCCAGACCGGCGTCGACTTCTGGTTCTCCGACGATTCCCGCGGGCTGATGGAAAATGCAAATGCGCTGGCGCAGAACTACTACGATGCCAACCAGCGCGATGTGCAGCAGGAAACGCTGGCGATGGCGAGCGACATGCGCTTCATTCTCGAGCGCGTTGCGATCACCGACGCGGATTTCCCCGATTACTACGCGCTCCAGGCGCAAGGGCGGAAAATTTCGGAGAGCGCGATCCTCCAGCGCATGCCCGATGGCAGCTTGCGCACCGCGGCGATCCTCAACCTCACTGAAGACAACAGCCCGCTCGACTTCAGTGTCAGGGCGCTGCCGCGGCTCGAGCAGGGGGAATTCGTGGTGGTGGTCGGCAGCCCCGAGCGGATCGAGGCGCTGTCCGCCATCGATCCCGACAGTGGTATCTTCCTCTACAATGCCCGCACTACCGAGGAGTCGATGTTCAACTCGTGGTCGCGTGCGCAGTCGATTGTATCGGCCTATGATCGGCTGACCGGCAGCGCGCGTATGCTGCAATTGCGCTTCAACATTGCGCTGGTGGCAGTCAGCCTGCTGCTGGTCGGTCTCGCGATCTGGTTCGCGTTGCGGTTCGCCGACCGGCAGGTGAAGCCGCTCACCGATCTGGTCGGCGCGGCGCGCAAGGTCGGGCAGGGCAACTTCGCGCTCAGATTGGAAGGGCGCACCGGGGCGGACGAGATCGGCCTGCTCAACCGTGCATTCAACCGCATGACCGCGCAGCTCGACAAGCAGACTCAGGCGCTGGTCAGCGCCAACCGCCAGATCGATGATCGCCGCGCCTTCACCGAAGCCGTGCTCGAATCAGTCACTGCCGGGGTGATCTCGGTTGATGCCGATGCGCGGGTGACGCTGATGAACTCCTCGGCGCAGACTTTGCTTGCATCTGAAGGGGAGGCGAGCTTGATCGGAGAGGCACTCGAAGCGCTCTCGCCCGAGCTCCTGCGCATTATTGCAGAGGGCAAGGAACGCGCGATCATCACCCACGCAAAGGGCACCGAACTGCTGACCCTTGCGGTTAAGGTCGCGCCCGGCACCAGCGGCCATGTGATCACCTTCGAGGACATCACCCGCCAGCTGCTCGATCAGCGACAGGCGGCGTGGTCCGACGTGGCACGGCGGATCGCGCACGAGATCAAGAACCCGCTCACCCCGATCCAGCTCGCCACCGAGCGCCTCAAGCGGCGCTACCGGACGCAGGTGGAGGAAAGCGAGCAAGAGCTGTTCGACGATCTCACCAGCACCATCGTGCGGCAGGTGGGCGACCTTCGGAAAATGGTCGATGAATTCTCCTCCTTCGCGCGCCTGCCCAAGCCGGTGTTCCGCGACGAGGACGCGCTGGATCTGCTGCGGCAATCGGTATTCCTGCAGGAAGTCGCGCATTCGGGCATCGCCTTTAGCGTCGCTTCGACAGCGCTGCATGACCGCGAAGTACGCTGCGATCGCCACCAGTTCAGCCAAGCGATGACCAACGTGCTCAAGAACGCGGTCGAAGCGGTGGAAGCGCGTGCGGGCGAGGCCAAGGGCGCCTATGCCGGCGAAATCGCGCTCACGATCGCCGATGCTGGCGAGGCTATCGTGATCACTATCGAGGATAATGGCATCGGCCTTCCGGCTGACCGCGAGCGCCTCACCGAGCCCTATGTCACGACGCGCGAGAAAGGCACCGGCCTTGGGCTTGCGATCGTCAATAAGATCGTCGACGAACATGGCGGCGACATGAGTTTTGCCAGCACCTCCAGCGGGGGAACGCGCGTCACCTTGCGCTTTGCCCGCAATCCGCAACCGGTCAGAGGGAACGCCGCATGATTGCCTGCCTGACGCCGTGTCCGCGACACCACGAACAGTTCACCGAGGAATTCTGACGATGGCGCTCGAAATCCTAATCGTCGATGACGAACGCGATATCCGCGAACTGGTCGCCGGCGTGCTTGGCGATGAGGGCTATGTCTGCCGCACCGCGGCAGACAGCACCGGCGCGCTGGCCGCGATCGACGAGCGCCGGCCGAGCCTGGTGCTGCTCGATGTGTGGCTTCACGGCAGCCAGATGGACGGCCTCGAACTGCTCGATGCGATCAAGGCGCGCGAGCCGGGCCTGCCGGTGATCATCTTCTCCGGCCACGGCAATATCGATACCGCCGTGTCCGCGGTCAGCCGCGGAGCGATGGACTTCATCGAAAAGCCGTTCGAGGCCGAGCGGCTGCTGTTGCTGGTCGAACGCGCGACCGAGACCGAACGCTTGCGGCGCGAGAACAGCCGCCTGCGTGAGGGAAGCTGGGGCAGCGCCGAATTCACCGGCAATTCGCCCACCATCAACGGGGTTCGCGCCACGCTCAAGCGGGTTGCCAATACCGGCAGCCGGGTGCTGATTTCCGGGGCTCCGGGCGCGGGCAAGGAGGTGGCCGCGCGGCTGCTGCACGCATGGAGCGGCCGCGCGAACGGTGCCTTCGTGCTGGTCAATTCTGCACGGATCACGCCTGAACGCTTCGAACAGGAGCTATTCGGCGAGGAAGCGAACGGCAAGCAGGTGCGACCCGGCCTGCTCGAACTGGCCGATGGCGGCACGCTCTATCTCGACGAGATCGCCGATATGCCGCTCTCGACGCAAGCGCGGATCTTGCGCGTGCTGACCGATCAGAGCTTCGTGCGCGTGGGCGGTACGCGGCAGATCGGGGTGGATGTGCGCGTCGTTTCCTCCACCACCCGCGACCTCACCGTGGAAATGGCGGAAAAGCGGTTCCGTGAGGATTTGTTCTACCGCCTCAACGTGGTGCCGGTGGCGATCCCCTCGCTCGCCCAGCGGCGCGAGGATATCCCGGTGCTTGCCGAGCATTTCTTCACCCGCTACTCGAACGATCAGGGCCTGATGCCGCCTGTTGTCTCGTCCGAAGCGATGGCGACGCTACAAGCCTATGACTGGCCGGGCAATGTCCGCCAACTGCGCAATGTGGTCGAACGGACGATCATCATGACCCCGCGCGAAAAGCTCACCACGGTCGAACCCGATATGCTCCCGGCCGAAATCACCGGCGGGCAGATCGGCATGACGGGCGATAATCTCGCCGCGATCATGGGCGTGCCGCTGCGCGAGGCGCGCGAGAGTTTCGAGCGTGAATATCTGGCGATCCAGATCCGGCGGTTTTCGGGCAATATCTCCAAGACCGCGAGCTTCATCGGGATGGAGCGCTCCGCCTTGCACCGCAAATTGAAGCTGCTCGGCATGGCCGACCGGCGCGAGGACGGCGAGGGCGAGTAAACCGCCAACCTGGCTTAACCACGCTGCAAATCAAGCCTTGTCCCCAAGGCTGGCACTTGCCATTATGCACCCATGGATCCCCGCCGCGTACCCGTGCGGCGAGGGGTGCCATTCTGCGGACCGCAAAAACCGGCCGCCAAAAATAGGAGCCAAGACCATGACCAACGGGCGAACGCTCTCACCCCGTCCGGTTGCCCGCAGTGCCGCGCCGGCCGAACAGCGCAGCGGCGAAAATGCGGGCGCCTCAAGCCGGCAGGGCATTCTTCAGGACGCCTTCCTCAACCTGCTGCGCAAGAACAAGATTCCCGTCACCATGTTCCTTGTGAAGGGCGTGAAGCTTCAGGGAATCGTGACCTGGTTCGACAATTTCTCGATCTTGCTGCGTCGCGATGGCCAGTCGCAGCTGGTCTACAAGCACGCGATTTCGACGATCATGCCGGGCCAACCGCTCGATCCCGAGCAGTTCCAGAGCCGTCCGGGCGCAAAGAAGCAGAAGCTGCTGCAGGATGTGTTCCTCAGCCGCGTCACCGAAGCCGACGTGCAGGTGACGATGTTTCTCGTCAACGGTGTGATGCTCCAGGGCCGGCTCGCGGCCTATGATCTGTTCTGCATGATGCTCGAACGCGACGGCGCGGTTCAGCTGGCTTACAAGCACGCGGTCTCCACCATCCAGCCCGCCGGGCCGGTCGATCTCAGCGTCGGCGATGATGACGGCGACGGCGAATTCGACGATGACGGGAATGACGACTGAGCTTCGAGAGCGAATTTGATGACGAGGTAACCCGCGGTGCGCGGGCGCTGGTGCTGTGTCCCGATATCAAGGCGCTGCGCCATGATCTCGACGCATGCGAACGCCTTGCCGAGGCTGAAGGGTTGGCCATGGCGATCGGCCTCGTGATCGGACACTCGGTGGTTCTGCCGGTGCGCAAGACCCAGCCCAACACGCTGTTCGGTTCGGGGCAGGTGCAGAACATCGCGGTGTGGTGCGAGCAATATGAGGCCGAGTTGGTGATCGTCGACGGTGTGCTCACCCCGATCCAGCAGCGCAATCTCGAAGACAAGCTGAAACGCAAGGTGATCGACAGGACGGGCCTGATTCTCGAGATCTTCGGCGAACGCGCGGTCACTGCTGAAGGCCGCCTGCAGGTCGAACTGGCACATCTCGATTACCAGCAGAGCCGGTTGGTGCGCAGCTGGACCCACCTTGAACGCCAGCGCGGCGGCTTCGGCTTTCTTGGCGGGCCGGGTGAGACCCAGATCGAGGCCGACCGGCGGATGATCCGTCAGCGGATGGGCCGCTTGCGGCGCGAGCTCGAACAGGTGCGCAAAACCCGCACACTCCACCGCGAGCGCCGGGGGCGGGCGCCGTGGCCGGTGATCGCGCTGGTCGGCTATACCAACGCCGGAAAATCGACGCTGTTCAACCGCTTGACCGGCGCCGAAGTGATGGCCGAGGATCTGCTGTTTGCGACGCTCGACCCGACAATGCGCGCGATCGGCCTGCCCGGGGTGGAAAAGGCGATCCTTTCGGATACCGTGGGCTTCATTTCCGATCTGCCGACGCAGCTGGTCGCGGCTTTCCGTGCGACGCTTGAGGAAGTGACCGGCGCCGATCTCATCTGCCACGTGCGCGACATGGCCAATCCGAGCCATCCGGCGCAGAAAAAGCAAGTGCTCGAGGTGCTTGCCGATCTCGGCGTGGTCGCCAAGGATACCGGCGACAGCACCATCCCGATCCTTGAAGTCTGGAACAAGTGTGACCTGTTAGACGGCGAAATGCTTGCCGAATTGCGCGAGGCAGCGGGAGCAAAGGAAGCGGTGATCCTGTCAGCGGCGACGGGCGAGGGCGTCGCGGCGCTTGAGGAGCGGATTGCGGGGTTTCTGACCGGCGCGGCGCAGGAATTCAGCTTCATCCTGCCGCTAAGCGACGGGCGAAGGATGGCGTGGTTGCACGCCCATGGTGAGGTGCTGGCGGAGGAAGATGCGGGCGACGGAGCCACCGGTCCGCAACGCCGTGTGACCGTGCGATTGAACCCCAAGGAGCTGGGGCAATTCGCGACACTTGATAAGTAAGTTCAGGTCGTCATTCGGCTTTCTTGACCTGCTGCCACAAGGCTTCCTGAACATCGAGCGACAGGCTGGGGAAGGCCTCTCCGGCAAGATCCTCCATCCCGCGGAAGCGCCGCTCGAACTTGGCGTTGGCTGCGCGCAGGGCATCCTCGGCACTGATCCCGTGAGCGCGGACAAAATTGACGACGGCGAACAACAGGTCACCGGCTTCCTCGAACCTGGCTTGATCCGAGGTTGTGCTCTTAAATTCTTCGATTTCTTCGCTGATTTTGGCTTCGGAGCCCGAGGGATCGGGCCAGTCAAACCCGGTGCGGGCCGCGCGTTTCTGAAGCTTTTGCGCGCGCATTAGGGCCGGTAATGCAATCGCCACGCCGTCGAGCGCGCTGGTGACGCCTTTGGCTTCGCGTTCGCCAGCCTTGAGATCTTCCCAACGCTTCTCGTCCATGGTCCCGCCGGCGGTCGCAAAGATATGTGGGTGGCGGGTTTCCATCTTGTCACTGATTGCGGCCGCGACATCAGAGAATGCGAAGAGGCCGGCTTCTTCGGCCATGCGGGCGTGAAACACGACCTGGAAGAGCAGGTCGCCGAGTTCGTCACGCAGATCAGTCATGTCGCCGCGTGCAATCGCATCGCTGACTTCGTAGGCTTCCTCGATCGTATAGGGCGCGACGGTGGCGAAATCCTGCGCCAGATCCCATTCGCAACCGGAGTGCGGATCGCGAAGCTGCGCCATGATTGCCAGCAAACGTTCGACAGGGCGCTGCTCAGGTGTGTCGCTCATCCCGATCCTCAAGATGGATAATATATATTATGTAAAATCTAAACGAGCACGCTGGCGGCGCTCTGGACGGTCATGAACCACTCCACCACCACATAGAGCCCGAAGAAAATCGCCAGCCACACCAGCGCCATCTTCGCCATCCGGCTCCAGTCAAGCCGATAGGATGCCAGCGCCGCGCCGCACAGCACCAACCATGCGATGCTGCTAACAATCGGGATCCACAAATCCGGGCTCATGCGACCACCTCCAAGCCATCATAACCGACAATCACGAAATCCGGCACCTCGGCGCTCAGCGCGCGGTAATCCATGCTCTTGTCGAGGTGGCTCAACACCACGCGGCCCGCCTTGCACCTTCCCCCTAACTCGATCGCCATCGCCAGATGCGCGTGCGTCGGATGCGGCTCACGGCGCAGGCAATCGCTGACGAGGATATCGACCCGATGGAACAGATCGACCATCTCATCGGAAATTTCACTGAAATCGGTTGCATAGCCGATGGACTTGCCATCAGCTTCAAACCGATAGGCGGTCGTCTCGCCCGAGCCATGGGCCATCTGGCACCAGTCGACCCCGAACCCTGCAATCATCCTCAGCCGATCAAGCGTGTCGAGCGTACAGATCGTCGGATAGCCTTCCTGCCCGGCAAAGACATAGCCGAAGCGCTGGCGCAGACGCCGCACGGTTTCCGTCTCGGCAAAGCCAGGGATCGGTCCAGCACGGCCATAGCGCAGGACGCGCAGATCATCGATCCCGTGGCAATGATCGGCGTGATCATGGGTCCAGAACACTGCGTCGATGCTGCCGACCCGGTTGGCAAGGAGCTGCGCACGGCAATCGGACGAGGTATCAACCAGCAGCCGACGGCCATCCTCGCTCTCGACCATGATCGACACCCGCGTGCGGCGGTTGCGCGGTTCATCCGGGTCGCAGTCGCCCCAATCGCCCGCGCCGTCCGGCCCGCCCAGCCTTGGCACCCCGGTCGAGGTGCCTGAGCCGAGCATCACCACCTTCACGGACGCGCCTTGCTGAAAAGCTTGAAGAAATTGGCGGTGGTCTGCGCAGTCAACCGGTCCACATCGGTGCCGCGCAGGCTCGCAACAAAGCTCGCGGTATCAGCGACATAGGCCGGCTCGCACACGCGCCCGCGATGCGGTACCGGCGCGAGAAACGGGCTGTCGGTCTCGACTAGCAAGCGATTATCAGGAATAATCTTCGCGACCTCCTGCAAGTCCTTGGCATTCTTGAAGGTGACGATGCCGGAAAGCGAAATGGTCAGCCCCAGTGCCAGCACCTTGCCGGCAAAGTCGGCTGAAGCGGTGAAGCAGTGGATGAGGGCCGGGTAACCCCCCTTCCCCATCTCTTCTGCGAGAATGGCGTAGGTATCCTCCTCGGCATCGCGGGTGTGGATGATGAGCGGCAGCTGCACCTCGCGCGCGACATCAATATGCATCCGGAACAGCAACTTCTGCGCGTCTCTGTCCGACTTGTCGTAAAAGTAGTCGAGCCCTGTCTCGCCGATCGCGATCACCCGCGGGTGCTGCGTCGCCGCGAGCAGCGCCGCACGTCCGAGGTACTGGTGTGCATCGGCCTCATGCGGGTGGATGCCGACACTGGCAAACACGTCCGGCTCGCGCGCGGCGGTGCCGACCACCTGCGCCCATTCGCTCTGACGCGTCGAAATATTGAGGAACACGCCAACGCCAGCCGCCCGCGCACGCGCGAGAACACCGGCCTGATCCTCGACCAGACCTTTGTATTCCAAGTGGCAGTGGCTATCGACCAGCATCAGACGCTCGTCGCCTCATCGGCGGGCAGTTGGAGCCGCGGGAACAAGGGAACTGGCGCGATGATCTGGTAATTGCTCTCCGCGAGCGGGGAATACCAGTGGCTGCGAATGCCCGCGAGGTTCCGCAAATCCTCCGGAATTCCCAGCGTATCGAGCAGCTTGGCGCTGCTGGCCGGGATCACCGGACTGATCGCGACCGCGAGCTGCGCGATGCAGATATAGAGCGTGGCGAGTACCGTCTCCATCCGTTTCGGATCGGTCTTGCGCAAGGTCCACGGGGCCTGCGCATCAATATAGGCATTGCAGGCGAACACCGCCTGAAGCCAGACCTCGACCACCTGTTGCAAGGCAAGACCTTCAAACGCTTCGGGAATATCGACGCTGATGGCGCGGTCCACAGCTTCGAATAGCGCAGCGTCGGCCGCCTCGTGCCCGCGGATCGCCGGGAGATAGCCTTCGAGGTTCTTGGCAATGAAGCCCAAGGTTCGCTGCGCGAGGTTACCGAAGGCGTTTCCGAGCTCGCCATTAGCCCTTTGAACAATGGCTTCGGGCGAATAGCTGCCATCCTGTCCGAAGACGACTTCGCGCATCAGGAAGTAGCGCAAGGCATCCACCCCGAACCGCTCGGCCAGATCCAGCGGATCGGTGACATTGCCGAGCGACTTCGATTCCTTCTGCCCACGATTGAGCAGGAAACCGTGGCCGAACACCTTTTGCGGCACCGGCAGGTTTGCGCTCATCAGGAAAGCGGGCCAGTAGATCGTATGGAAGCGCACGATATCCTTGCCGATAAGGTGCAGGCTGGCGGGCCAGAAGGCTCCCATTTCAGCGGTTTGGTCGGGATAGCCGAGACCGGTCAGATAGTTGGTGAGCGCATCGACCCAGACATACATCACATGGCCATCGCTGCCGGGCACCTTCACGCCCCAGTCGAACGAGGTGCGGCTTATCGACAGATCGCGCAGGCCCTGCTCAACAAAGGCGATCATCTCGTTGCGGCGGCTTGCCGGTTCGAGAAAGCCCGGGGATTTGAGCAGGTCAAGGAGCTTGTCCTGATACTTCGACAGACGGAAGAACCAGCTTTCCTCGACCGTCCATTCGACCGGCGTACCTTGCGGGGAGAGCTTCTCGCCCCCCTCGCCTTCGACGAGTTCGCTCGCGTCATAATAGGCCTCGTCGCGGACCGAATACCAGCCTTCGTAGCGATCGAGATAGAGATCGCCGGCCGCCTCCATCGCCTGCCAGATCGCCTGGCTGGCGCGGTGGTGATCGGGCTCTGAGGTGCGGATAAACCGGTCATAAGACACATTCAAAGCATCGCACATCTTGCGGAAATAGCCGGACATTTCATCCGCCAAGTTACCCGGCGAACGGCCCTGTTCCTCGGCCTTGCGCGCCATTTTCAGCCCGTGCTCGTCGGTTCCGGTTTGAAACCTTACGCGGCTGCCCTTGAGCCGCTGGAAGCGGGCGATGACATCCGCCGCAATCGCCTCGTAGGCATGGCCGATATGCGGCCTCCCGTTGGGATAGGAGATCGCGGTGGTGATGTAGAAGGGAGTGGTGTCGGTCTCAGCCATGGGCCGGTTCGCTAGCGGGGGCAGCCGCGACAAGCAAGCTGCCGATCTCGAAGGGCAGCATCCCCGGATCGAAATTGGCGGTCGGCGCTTCGGCTGCAAGGCTGACTAGCGCGGCATGGGCGTCGATCATCCGGGCGCGCAGGCGGGCATCGCCGGTCTCGCGCGCTGCGCGGGCCACCAGCGATTGCGCGAGTTCGAGCACCGCCTGGATGCGGGTCCGATCAGCGCGCGGGCCGATCAGCCGCGCAAGTTCGCCGCGCCCCCTGAAACCCTCGTCGCCGCCCGCCAGCAGCGCCGCGATCACCCGCGCAACCGGCGCAAGATCCTGCGCGGCAAAGCGCAGCGCCACGCCGAACGAGCCTTCAGCGGCAGCAATGGCGGCCGGGTCAGGCGGCAGGCCTGCATCGCCCAGCATCGCGGCAAGCTGGCTGTCCGCGAGCGGAGGGAAGCGCAATGTCCGGCAGCGCGAGCGGATCGTGGGCAGCAAGCGCGCTGGCCGATGGGTCACCAGCAGGAAAAAGGTTCCAACCGGCGGCTCCTCAAGGCTCTTGAGCAGGGCGTTGGCAGCAGCTTTTTCCATGTCGTCCGCCGGATCGATGATGATCGCACGGCGGCTCCCCAAGGTCGGGCGGGTGATCAACCGGCGTTGCATCGCGCGGATCTGCTTGATCCGGATGCTGCGCGCGCGTTCGAACGGCTTGCCGTCGGCCTGCGCCTTCTCGGCCTTGTCATCCTTGGGGCCGTAAGTGAGAACGAGGATATCGGGGTGCTCGCCCGCCGGTTGCGGCACGCCGGCTTCGGCGACCAGCTCACGTGCGGCGGCAAACGCAAAGTCACGCTTGCCGAGCCCGGACTTGCCCGCCAGCAGCCAGCCATGATGCATCCGCTCGCCGCCCAGCGCATCGCGCCACTGCCGCCATGCTTCAGTGTGATTGGGCCAGTCGGTCATGCGCCCACCCCATCCAGCAGATCGCCGAGCGCTGTGAGGATGCGGCCATGGACATCCGCGGGCGCGCCGAGCGCGTCGATCCGGGCAATCCCGGCGGGGTCGGCCGCGGCAAAGGCGCGGAAAGCATCGGCGACAGCGCGGTGATAGATCGCCGGACGGCCCTCGATCGCGTCAGTGACCGCGCCGCGTGCAGCGAGGCGGGCGGCCAGCGCTGCCTCGTCACCTTCGAGCAGGATCACCTTGTCGGGCCGCAAGCCATCGCTGCCAAAGCGATGGAGCGCGAGGATCGCCGGGTCTCCTAACCCTCCGGCCGCACCCTGATAGGCCCGGCTTGAATCGACGAAGCGGTCGCACACCACCCATTCGCCACGGGCGAGGGCTGGCCGGATGAGGTGGGCGACATGATCGGCGCGGGAAGCAGCGAACAGCAGGGCTTCGGCTTGCGGCGGCCAGCCCTCACCCGGTGGATCGAGCAGCAGCGCGCGGATCGCCTCGGCCCCCGGCGTGCCGCCCGGTTCGCGGGTGGTGACAACGGTGAGCCCGCGCGCCCGCAGCACCTCGGCCAGCATCCGCGCCTGGGTGGACTTGCCCGCCCCCTCCCCGCCCTCAAAGGCGATCAACCGGCCGGGCGCGGCGCTCACAAAAACAGCCCTGCTACAGCATTGATGATCCGGTCGAACGGCCCGGCCACCCGGACCGCCTCGGCCGCGTAAAGCGGAATGCGCGCAGGCGCGGTGCCGGGGGCGGTCACTTCGAGCACCGCAATCTCTTGGCCAGCGGCAATCGGGGCGCGCAGCGGGCCTTCGTAGCGGATCGTCGCCGCGAGTTTGCCGGCGCTGCCGCGCGGCAGGTTGACCGCGACCGCGCCCTTGCTGACCAGCGCGAGGCTCCTCGCATCGCCGTTCTGCACCCGCGCTTCGCCCACGGCTTGCCCCGGCGCGAACAGGCGGCGGTGCTCGAAGGCGGTAAAGCCCCATTCCATATAGGCCCGCGCCAGCCGCGCGCGCAGATGCCCGTTCTCGACGCCTGCCAGCACCAGCACCAGCCGCTGCCCGTTGCGCCGCGCGGTGCCGAGATAGGAGAAGCCTGATTCGTTGGTGAAGCCGGTCTTGATCCCGTCCGCGCCGGCCAAATGCCCGATCAGCGGATCATGATTGACCTGCGCGATGCCTTTGTAGTCGAAGCCCGCGCGGCCGATATAATAGCCGAACTTGTCTGGGTGGCGCGTGATCATCGCGCGGGCGAGGCGCACTAGATCATTGGCGGTGGTGAAGGTGCGCCCTTCATCAGGAAAGCCGTTGGGGGTGCCGAAATGGCTCCCACTCATGCCGATCCCGCGTGCGGTGTCGTTCATCGCCAGCGTCCACGCCGCGACCGATCCGGCCTGGCCTTCGCCCAGCACCGCCGCCCCGTCATTGGCCGAGACATTGGCGATCCCGAGCAAAAGGTCGTCGACCCGTACCCGCTCGCCTGCATCGAGGAACATCGTCGAACCGTTGCGCCGCCACTCGCGCGCGACCACCGGGCTCATGGTGAACACCTGCGCCGGATCGAGCCCACCCTGTTCGATCAATTCGAAGGCGAGATAGAGCGTCATCACCTTGGTGACTGAGGCCGGCATGAAGCGCCGGTCGGGGTTGCGGGCGTGGAGCACCTGGCCGCTGGTGATATCAACCAGAATTGCCACCGGCGCCTCGTCCGCGCGGGGGATCGCAGGGAGCACCTGCTCGAAGGGGAGCTGCGCGCGCGCAGGCATAGCCAGTGCGCCGAGCAGGATCAGGAACAGTGCGAAGCGTTGAAACAGAACCTTGGTCACGCTCCGG
>Ga0315899_10001054_pt1 | contig 31969 bp, 12 predicted proteins | sample LakEriMetagenome_2_FD_203518 | JGI IMG/M metagenome (GOLD analysis project Ga0315899, IMG submission 203518) | Freshwater fungal communities from buoy surface, Lake Erie, Ohio, United States - Buoy 4 MA112 | ecosystem: Environmental > Aquatic > Freshwater > Lake | place: USA: Lake Erie, Ohio...
AACGCAATGCACGATCGCGATTTCGTCATGTCGGAACTGTTCATTACGTTGTGGACGGCCCATGCTCTTTCTCCCAGGTAGATTTGACGGTGACGATTTTAACAAACAGGGAGGAACTGTCAAGAAACAATGGATGGCACTTTTATTTTCTCATAATTGAGTGCAGGCGGTGTCGTTTGTCATGTTCGGTGCTACGTCGGTTGCACTGGCCGGCCACCATCGCCGCCCTTACCGAACACTACAACCAAATTCAAGACCGCGCCGGAGATCAAACGACTGACACTGGTGTACGCTTACTCTATACCCACACTCCATTCCATTTCATTGGGATCTAGATTACAGGAACGCATCGAGTCGGTGAAGTCCATACATAGAAGGGCAACAAAAAAATGGATGGCATATAAAAATTTGAGCTTTCATTGGGTATTCGGTTTAATACTACTTCGATTATTCATTTGTATTGAATGATGTCGGATTTGGTTCATGCTTTCGATTTTGTCCGCGACTGATTTTTTTTATAAGGTATCGGCCAATAATACAAAACACTATCGGCAGTATGATGATAGGCCACTCAATTATATGAAACCAAAGAGGCGGATTTCGATTGGGTTTTTGGAAGCCGAATCCAAGAAAGATGCCCCCTCCAATCCCAACTCCGATAATGAAGCCCAATAAGCCAGAAGCGACATAGCTAATGATTTCGTTCAAGTAAAACCAGATTTTCTTAAATCCTAGAGATTTCATTACGCCACTCCTCAATAGCTAGGTTAACAGAACCCATTCGATGTTTGTCAAAGATTGACATAAAATATCCGATGTTTGGCAAAGCGATATGCGTTCCAGCTGCGTTTACAAGGAATGTGTAATCTTGAACAAGAGAAAGAAAATCTCCTGGGACGTAGTAGTTACGGATTTCCGGTTTTCTTGTCATTGGGATTCGCAATGAGCTTAGGGAGTTCGCTGCGAAGGACAACGTACTGAGTCCAGCGGCATTAAAGGTTGTTGCTGGACGTCCTGTTCTATATGCTGCTGCGGCAGCGAGTCCACCTCCTAATGAGTGCCCAGTAAACTCTACATTCTCCGCACCGAATCGAGCAACTGCCCAATCAGCTACTTGCAATGCAGACCGGTACGCGCCAGTAGGAATGCCAACTGCATTAGATCCATCTACAAATACATCGTAAAAGTCATCTGTGCCCTCATACCCAATTACCACCCGACCGGTAGTGTGTTGCCACACAACTGCCCTAAATCCATCAAACGTGTCGGCGCTCCCCGGAGCCTGTGATAGTATAGGAATTGACAATTGCCGCCAATTCGATTGGTATGTGGGATCAAGAGGTGTACCGTCGTACGTTGCAGCTGCTAACGCCGCTAGCTCTGCGACCTTGTTTACTTCCCCAATAGATTGGGATCTTGGTTCGTTTCGCAGAAAGTATCGGCTTCCCAAGTTAGCAAATAAAAGCGATTTCCAGTGTCGGACTCCAAACTTTAAGGATTCGATTATAATTCTCGCTGTTGCGCTAACGACGAAGTTTGTCGCACTACGCATGTAACCAGAAATGCTTATTCCTGAAAGCGTACCACTAATACTAAATAGCCCTGTAGGGTCGATGTTTTGAACTGGGTCGCTGTGGACGAAGGCGTATTTGTGGAAGCTTTGGGGACTGTTCTGGCTGCCAGAGAAGGGATCGAGTCGCTCAAATCGGCCTTGAGATGGGTCATACCAGCGAGCTCGCATGTTGTACGTGCCTGTCGCATTAGAAAACGCTTCTCCATTGTACAGCATAGTTGTTTGCAAGGCCGTTACGGGGAGCAACATACCAGTGGGATTTAACACCGCAAGAAGCTCACCGTACGCAGCGTAAACGAATGATTGCACCGGTGTGGAATCGGGGCCTATCAACGCTCTTACGCTTCCATGCCCATCATGCGTAAATGTTGCCGTAGATGAATTTGACTCCGCTGAGTCCGAACCGTCTAAAGTACTACTTTCCAGCTGCGTTTGCGTGATCTCATCGAAACCGTATACATACGAAACTCTCCTAAACCTCGGCTGTCCGCCGCTGACACCTTGATCTGTTGCAACCTGTGTCTCTAAAACAACTTGGGCGTAACCTGTAAAATTAATGGAATCAATGAGGTATTCTGTCGTCGCAGATTCGATCCATGTACCGCTTTCCGAGTTGGCTTTCTCCAGTCGTGTGGTTACGATGCGAATCCCATTGAGGTCGTAGTCATAATGCTCCTTCGTGCCACCAATAAATCCATTATTTTCGTCGTATCGATGTATCGCAACACTTGCTAGTTTGCCTTGCAAATCGTACTCCATCATGTGCGTCACTTTACCAACTCCTTTCGTGACCTCCGATTTCTTGGACTGCTGTGTTTTGTTCCATTCGTAACTTGTCGATTTGATTAACGTGGAATCCTCAGGGACGAATTGCCCGGTAATGGGGAGAGTTACCGAATACTCATATTCGGCAAGAACTCGATCATTTACATCATAGGAATAGATTTCGACGCGATCGTTCTGTGTTCCAGGTCGATCCAGCCTTCTCTCAACTCGGTTTCCGGTGGCGTCCATTACGAAGCTTTCAGATCTATCTAACGAGTCATCGCTGCTGTCCATCATCTCACGAATCAATCGACCGGTTGGGTCATAATCCCAATCATAGCGATTTTCCTGCAAGGGATCAGAACCCACTGCTGGATTCCAAAATCGTTCAACGAGGGATGTCCGTTTCCCATCACCTCGATACTCATAGACAAATTCCGACAACTTGGGATTGTCGGATAGATCACGATTGTCGATATCCGATTCGTGGTGCCTCAGGCTCAAGAGTCGTCCCATCAGGTCGAATTCGTAAGCCTCTACGACCTGATTTGGCAAGTCGATGTATGCAAGTCTTCCAAACGGATCGTAATGATATGATGTCTTTTCGGGTTGGTACCCAGCAAGGGCATCATTAGCGTCGACCTGCTTTCCGTTCCTTGTCACTGTGCTGACCGTTTTAAGTCGACCGAGATTGTCATACCCGTATTCTAAGCGGAGCAACACTCGTCCTGTAGTGTCTCCTCCAACAGTAGCTAACTTTCGTCCTAAACCATCATATTCGTAAGAGAGAAACCCAGTGGGGCCGGTTATGCGCGTTACCTGTCCGTTTCGATCGAATTCGGATATCCACGCTTGTCGGGATTCTACAGCGATAGGCACACCGTTGTTTGCACCGAGGAACACTTCCTGTATCTGCTTCGTGATTCGACCATGAAGGTCATATTCAAAGCTCAAGCGTTCCCATTTTTTGTTTACCGGCAGATTACCATTGAACTCTCCAGTTGCACGGTATGCGTTGTAGTCTGCCGCGTTAGCGAACCACTCTCGAGCCAGCAATCGGCCTTCGCCTATTTTCGTTTCATCGTAAACAGTTCGTTGATGGATTCCTTCGAAGGAAACGTTAAGAACAATTCGATTTTCCGAGTTATACTCAATTGTTTCTCTGTCCTGAGAGGGAAGAGTTCTCGATGTCATTAGACCGCGATCGGAGTAAGTAAATCTCGTTTCTTGATTCAATGGATCAATCAGAGACACCATTAACCCCTGTTCGTCATAAGCGTACCGGTAGGTAGGCGTAATTAACTGGTTGGTCGGATTCTTGAAGCTAGGCAACATACTCTCGGATAGAGTTCCTGATCGGTCGTAACCAAATCGTTTAAGATTTCCCATCTGATCAGTTTCGGAAATGACTTTGCCAGTCGAATCATATTCTGTTTTAATCGATGTGCCGTCGGGGAAAATTGATTCGACCAAATTACCTTCGGCGTTGAATCGTTGCTGAACCTCATGCATCTTCGTTCGATCAATGCTAACGACGAGGCCGGTCGTTGTTTCGATTTGAATAATATTGCTACGAACCCGTGTCGTCTGTCCATATTCGTTGATCGTAACTTCATTGCGAGTGCGCACCATTAAGCCGGGATATTGGGATTCAAGGCCGACTGATTGAGACGGTATTGGGTGTCCAAGCGTGGCGGTCCTTCGGTTTCGTGCATCGTACTCGAATTCTGTTATCTGACCTTGAGAATTTTCTTCCTTATACAGTCGTCCGAGGCTGTCGTAAATTTTCTTTGTCTGGCTAATCATTGAGCCCGACGAATTCAATGCGGAATAAGCGCCCTGAGCGTTGGTTGAGATTTCGATCATAACATTGATAAGCGACAAGACGCTCGTCACTCTACCTTGAGAGTCGTAGACATAAGAGGACGCTTCTATCTTAGGGGACACGCCTGCGCCAATGGGAACACTGATTTCCGTTGAATATTCAGAGGACTTCACTAAAACGCGACCAAGTGAATCGTAAACAGCCCTACTGGTCAGCCAAGCCGACTTGCCAGAAGAATCGAAGACTTCTCTGCGGCTCTCTATGACCTGGCCAAAAGCGTCAAACAACGTCTGAACCCTATTTCCGTATTCATTTTTGACTTCGATTTCTCTACCTAGGTTATCCAAGGTTGAATCCGTAATGGACGTTATATGGCCAGAGTTGACAAGCTTTGATGAAAAGACTGATGGGTTATTCTCATCTGGAGTCACCTCAATCATTACATTTCTACGAGCCTCGTTTTTTACAACTCGACCTAAATTGTCGTACACCACGGAAGAACCGGACGTCCCGTTATTCGCAACACTCTCAAGAGCATTTTCGGTCGAGTAGATAACCCGACCCAATGTATCGTAAACGAACCGACTAACGAACCACTTAAGTTCACCGTATTGGTCCATCCGTTGGGAGCGGCTTTCAACAACGGCTCCGGTCCTGTCGTAGCGAGACTCTGAAGCGAAGCCGTCGCCGTCGATCGATCGCGATGTTCGTCGCATCGCATCGAGTTCGAATGAAACAGAGGTAATCGAGTTCGTAGCACCGACACGTTGGTCATTCAAATTGTGTTCATTTTTGACCGGGAGCAATTTTCTGTTACTCGCGTTTTCGGGATCGATCCACTCAAACTCTGAGAGAGCGAGATTCCCATTGGGATCATAGGTATTCGAACGCGTCTTTCCATCGGTGTCTGTCAGTTTCGTGATTTCTCCGAACGTGTTGTATTCGATTTTTAGAACCCCTCCTTGTGTGTCCTCGTTGGAGCCACCATCACCTAAGCCACTGCCTGATCCGTCGCTCTCTCCGTCGAAAGCCTCAAAGCGACCGGATCGAATTTCGATCGGTCTACCCGCTGAGTCGTAAGAGATGGTCGAGTAGGTCCCCTCGGAAGAGGATTGCATGGTCAAATTGAAATCTTCATCGAATTGGAAAAATGTACTAACCCCTTCAGGCGTCAGGATCGACTTCGGTTCACCTGTTCGACCATAAGCGTACCTAGTTTCATTTCCGCGATAATCAACCATCAGCGTAACTTGGCCAAAGTTGTTATATGAATAGCGAGTAACTAAGTCATTTGTTTCCTCTGTATGCTCGTCAATCGCGCCGACAATGATTGTTTCCGATACCACCAGTCCTTTTTGGGGAAGATCATAGGTGCGGTAAAACTCGATGCCTGCTCTGTCAATTGTGTGGACCACATTGCCAAAGTTATCTAAGGAAACTTTGGCGATCAACCCATCGCCATTACGAATCTCTTGTTCGCGTTTTTCGCTATCGAATTTGAGTTGTGTCACGACTCCGTTCGCATCTTCGATTGAACTCAATCTTCCGTAGTGAACGGGTGCTTGTTCACCGTCTCCATCCTGTCCACCTGAAGATCCATTCTTAAAATCAGCATTGGTGTACCGGGCTTTCACCACTGTAGAACCCAATTGGTTTACGATACGATCCAGGTAGTGTTTTGGTTCCGAGTAGTAATGGAACTGTACGGAGTCCCCCATACGGTCGATGACACGTGTTAGGTTGCCTGCATAATCGTATTCGTATCGGATAGTGCTGCCCCGCGGATCTTTGATCGCGACGATGCGACCGAGGCTATCCCGTTCAAACTGAACGGACCGTCCAGCACTGGATAAGATGCCATCCTCGGTAATTGTCATTGAATTACTATTTCGATCGATAATCGTCGAGGATGTTCCAGTCCTTGCATTAATTCGATAGGTTATCTTTTCGATTACAGATTTCGCTTCAAGAACATTTCCAAACTCTGAGTGCGCAGGATTAAAGGGGGTACCCAATGCCGAAACGTATTCCTCACCGTTCTTTAGTAATCCACTGGCAGGGGAGGAGAGAGTAAACGTGTTACCTTCATCGGGTTCAAACCAAGCTTTCCAACTTAGAATGATGCCAAAGAGCGTTTGATCGGGTATACCTCGGAAAGTGAAACCCTGTTCACTTCCATCGGGTGTCGTGATAATAACACGCGTGCCATCGACAAAAGCCCTTAGTCCTTGGAGCCCAGGACCTCCCAGCGTTTCGGTTTCGACACGCGATTTAACTGTTTTTACTTCTAAGCTCCAACCATAGCCAAAGTCTCCGATTCTGTTTGCGTTAAGCGTGTCATACCTCCTTTGAATTTCGATGGGCATCGCCGTTGAAGGCAACGATAGATCGACGAAGTTTGTCGTGAAGTTACCAAGCTTTAGCCTACCTGCGACTGTTATTCGAGTGGTAGTCATAGATTGATTGAAAGCTGTATCGGTAGCGACGACACGTATCAGATAATCGCCGTTTGCTAGGATCGTAGGATCGAATAGCCCCAGATCTTCATTCTCCATTGGGGCGAGCGTCGATCCAGCTGCAGCAGATTGTTCAGCTAATAATTGAAACGGTACGGATCGATCAATCGGCGAAAAAAAGACGCGTACTGTTTTTAGGTCGTTATCACTGTCCGAGACACTCAAGCGAATCGGGACAGGAGACGTAACTACAGCTCCCCGAATCGGTGAGTGAACCACAACGGATGGGGCACGAGAATTAGGGTTGCGTACCAAAATCTCTTTAGTCGTCAGTCCCTCGTTCCCGAAGGCGTCGATCGCAGTTGCTGTGACTTGATATGCACCGGGTTCTGAGAAGGTATATTGTCCAAATCCACTGTCATTGAGGCTAATTTGCTGATCGTTTACTTGTAGTCGCTTTGTCTTTATACGTCCAAGATCATGTGCACGAACCACGAACCCAAGGGTTGTTCCTGGATCAAATGCAAAGACATCGTCTTCATTTCCAACGATAAGCAAATTAACCGTGGGGGGAGTTTGATCTGCTGACAAGTTCACCGTCCACTGCTGCGCAACGGGTTGCGTTACTCGCTCATCGGTAACAGCAACTCGGAATGTAAAGGATTTGCCTGCATCCTCGGTCCTTGAAGCCCAGCTCACCTGGCCAGTCCGTTCGTCAAACGATACCTGAGGAGGTACGGACAGCAGACTGAATACCAGTCGGTCGCCGTCTTCATCTTCAGCCCTCATGTCATACCGATATATATTTCCAGCTATAGAAGTAAGCTGTGGTTGAGACACAAATACAGGAGGATGATTTGGAGCTAGGACAGGAATTTTTGTGTCGTAGTGTCCGATTTTACCTCTCTCATCCGTGGCGACGAGACTTATCGAAATGTCCTTACCGATATCTGAGTCGGCGGGAGTCCAGGTCACTTCTCCAGTGGATTCGTTGATTGTCATTCCTGGAACAGGGTTTTCGAGGCGGTATGAGATAACATCACCGTCGGGATCCGTCGCAAAAAAGCTCTTTTTGTAGGTTCTTCCGGCTTCTGCAAAGCCAGGATTGACGGGTTTAAAGACGGGAGGCGAATTCGGTCGCTCGGAATAAACGTCAATTAAAACTTTTTGATTGGTGCCAGCCCCAAAGGTATCAACGGCGCGTATTTGGATTTGAATCGATTGAATAGATTGGGGTGTCCAAGATAAACGTCCGGTTTCTCGATGTAGTGTTATACCATCAGGGGCTGTCCCTACAATTACATATGAGACGGTATCGAGATCGGGATCAAACCCTTTTACATCGTAAGTGTATTCCGTATCAATCACCGCGATTCTAGGTGGCGTGCTTTCGATATTAGCTGGGCGATTGACACTACGAACGGTGATGCTGAAATTCTGTCGATCGATTCCACCAAACGGATCGAACACGGATATTTGGAAATGATGAGTTCCAATTTGGTTGACTGAGGGAATCCAACGAAATAGTCCCGTTGATGGATCTATCGTTGCACCGGCTGCTGGAAGGGAGGTGCCATCCGTAGCTGTTAGTTTCCAAACCAGCGTGTCGTTATCAGCGTCCCTAGCAATCGCTTGATACTCGAACGATTTAGCGACAATTGCACTCGATCTCGGTGTCGAAGTTATGATTGGTACTGTATTAATGCTATGATCCGTGACGTGAATGAAGTATGTCTGCAAATCTATACCGCCACGTCCGTCGCTAACTTCAACTTTAAAGCCAAGTGGATTGGCTTCTGTCGTCAAATCGCTCAACGAAGGGTTCCACCTAAGAAGACCTTTATCGGTTAGCTGCATGCCCTCCGGGCCGCTTGACAGTCTGAAGGAAAGCCTGTCATGGTCAGGATCGATTGCAATGAACTGATGGATCAGCATTCGTTCTGCTTGAATCCGTTGTCTTGGGGAGTTCACGATCGATGGGTTTTGGTTCGGCAAATCGGGATCTGTGATCAGAACGACTTCACGCTTTGAGGTGACTGATCCCCGATTGTCACGAGCTTCAAAAATGATTTCGTAGACACCTGTGGTATCGGGTTGCCAGGTCAAAAGGCCAGATTGGCTTTCCACTTCTGGGATCGAAAAATCCTCAGACGGATTGGATAGTGGCTTGATAGTCGCAAGCTTGTAGGAAATCGAATCCTCGGGATTGGGGTCTACAGCGACTAGCGTATGGTTGTAGAGTTGGCCTTTTATTAAATTGGGTTCGAGTTTAGACGTAAAATAAGGTGGTGAATTTGGCAAAACAGTTAGTGAGAATTTCTGTTCAGATCGTCCACCTCGTGAATCTGACGCTGTGACCACGAAGTCAAAGAGTCCATCGTTCGAAGGTATCCACTGTAGGATTCCGGTCAAATGGTTTAGCGTCGCACCAAGGGGACCGGATTGAAGAGAAAAGTTTATCGGGTCATCTTCTAGGTCGAAGGCCTTTATCGAGTAGGTCCATAGGGAATCTCTCATGGCAGGACCACTTGCTAGTGTGATGATCTCTGGCGGATTATTCCCAGCAATGGATTCGAGAACTTGTATAGAGAATTGTTGAACTGTGGTTGCGCCATGTTCGTCTTTTGCGAACAGCTGTACTGCGAATTCTCCCGTGGATTGAGGGGACCAGCGCAGAACACTCCCATTTAGATTAAAACCAGCGTCTATCGCCGATTGAGCAAGAGTCAGGCTAAATGGATCGTTATCCGCATCGACTACATCAATTGTATATCGATAGTCTTGTCCTAAAATAGTTTTGGTCTTCGGGATCGACTTAAATTCTGGTGGAGTGTTATTGTTGACCTCCAAGAGGAATTCTTGTACAGCTAGACCACCTTTCTTGTCGTCCGCGAGAATCTTAACGTGATGCAACCCATGATCGGTTGACGAATAGGTTATCAAACCGGATGTACCCATCTGCGTCCCAAGAGGCGCGTTAAGTACCGAGTAAGTGACTGTGTCACCATTGGGATCGACCGCGATAGGCAGGTAGCGCCAAGTGCTACCTGAACCTATTTCCAAAATAGGCTTTGAGGCAAAAATCGGTGGTAGATTTGCATTTTGTACAAACAGCGAGAAGCTTTGGCTCGTATTACCTCCTCGGCCGTCGCTAACTAAGAGTAATACCTCATATAAACCTATATCCTCATTTGACGGTCTCCAAGCAATCTCGCCTGTCGAACGGTCGACTACCATTCCCGTAGGATTGCTAAGCAACTGAAACTCAAGTGGATCGGATTCTCGATCAATCGCGATGATTTGATAGCGATAGGTTTCATTCACGACAGCGAGAGGATTGGCTTCGGAAGTAATGATTGGACTAGTGTTAAGGCTAGCCCCGAGAGGAAGGACAGTAATTCTTAGTGGTGCCTCCGCAACTCCTCCCCGTCCATCCGTTACTCTGACATAGACCTGATGCTGACCGATATTCAGGTCGGAGGTTGTCCATTGAATTCTTCCAGAGTTGGAATTGATTGATAGTCCGTCTAAGATTCTTTCATGCGATGCAGTTGACCCGGAGATGGAGAATCGCAATTGATCTCCTTCATTTGGGTCGTGGGCTGATACATCAAATTGGAGACTATTGCCTTGCATGACAACTAGATCGCGTATGGATTCAATGATGGGTTGACTGTTGTCTTGACGGATATCTCCTACGTTTATTGACCAGACCTGCGTATCGGAGGCTCCGTGTATATCAGTTGCGATCAAAGTAAAGCTGTAGGCACCTGGAGCCGGAGGCCGCCAACGGATTTTTCCCGAATTAGAATCGATGCTCGCACCGTGAGTCTCTCCGGCAAGCGCATAGGTAACTTGATCACCGTCTGGATCTATTGCTTTTGAATCATATCGGTACCGGTCGTTGATGGCGACGGGGATCGTCCCGAGTAATTCCGAGGTGCCAACACGCTCGAATTGAAGTTCAAAACGGTGCGATTGTCCATCTCCTCTGAATTCAGCCAGAAACTCAGAGCGTCCTTGGTTCGTTCCCAGTACATTTCCGGACAGATTGCGAAAGATACTCTGTGAATCGTCAGACTGAAGGGTAACAAGAATGGGGGCGGAGCGGACCGCTGCCTCAATCGCCAAGGAAACTCCGCTGACCAACATCTCGTTTGCAGTGGAGCCACATGCTTCACCTCCATCGGAGTCTCCTGTTCCATCACCGCCATCATCCACACCGGATTCCCCTTCTCCTAGTGGATTACCCGCATCTTCATCGTTATCTGCCCCACAGGCAATACGAAAGTAAAGTGGTTCTCCAGGAAGAATAGGATCATCGTCTATGTTCGATTCGATTGCTTCAGTCGAGCGATTGACCGCCCCAGTCGCCAAAGCAAACGCCTCTAAGGAACGGCGAGGAACATTATTCACTTTTCGGTTGGTTCCGAGCCCGACGATTAGTCCGTTTTGTGCTAGCAGCGCGTCGATCGCTTGTTGAATGGTCGCGCCCCTGCCGTTCGGGGTTTGAGGACGCGATGCAACCGTGAAACTTTCTGTTGGGATCTGAATGCCCTGAAAACCTGAAATCTGCTCAGCGTTATCGGGTTGATACGCGATCCCCGCATCGGTAGCTACCAAAATGATGGAGATTGCACCATCTCGAAAGCCTGCCCCGCCTCGAGAGCCAGGGCCAAAGGGGACGAAGCTGCCCATATCTGATTCGTTGGCAAGGTTATCGTTTAAAATCCTTTGAAATGATGGTACGTCTCCCGTAAGACCAGGCGTTAGTTGAGTACCGATTTGCCCAGCAACACCGCTGCCTGACGTCAGTCCATCGAAATCGCCATCAAACCCCGCACCTGTTGCTACTTGAAAAAGGGCCTCGACTAAACTTTCAGGAGTATCTTTTCCAAAGCCTGGAACGTATCTGTCCAAAGCAGCCGAAATCGCTTCCTGAAAGTAAGAATGCGACATCGGCAATATAGGTTGGCTCAGAACAAACGGGCGGTCAACCGGTGTACCGAATGGTTCAATATTGTAATCTTCAAATCTTCCAACACCGAAGCCAAAATCTACCGTAGGCAGGCTTGAAGTTACTCTATTAATCACTTCCGGAAACAGGCTGGCAAGCTGTGGTGCTGTCGAGGCGAAACTACCTGTATCATCGAACAGTAGAAAGATGTCAACCTTTGGAATATTGCTTTCCACAACCACGTTCACGGGGACGCGAGCGACTTCGTCTGGTTCAAGATCCAAATCGATCAAACGAGGAGAAACAGTCCCAAGTCCACCACTGCCAATACTGGATAGATCGTATTCGATTTGCGGTTGTGAGATTATCACTGGCGGTTTGTTTTGTGGATTGGGATTCACTTGAATCGTGTAGGCCTGAGTTGCAAAACCGCCTCGTTTGTCGTTAACCTCCAATTCTACGTTGAAACGTTGATTCAAATGCTCCAATCTTGGAAGCCATGTAACGACCCCAGAACTTCTGTTCACGGAAAAACCACTCGGACCAGATACAAGTCTGTATTCAAGCTCGTCTTGATCTAAGTCTTTTCCTTGAGAGGGATAGATGTATTCTTGATTGACAAAGGCATCAACATTTGGGTAGGTGATCCAAATCGGTGGCCTATTCAAATTGGGCTCGAGTACCTCAAGAGTAAATGTTTGAGAGTTCTCGCCGCCAAATGGATCAGACACGACAACCGTAACTTGGTGGGATCCAATATCCGATATCGATGTATTCCACGACAAAAGTCCGGTTTCTGAATCTAGGACCATTGAAGCTGGGCCCGAGAGCAACGAATAGGTTAGCGAGTTATACTCGTTGTTCGTACTAATCTGGTAAGAAAACTGACCGTTGGCTGGGACGCCTGAGGCAGGGGAACTCGTTATCTCTGGTGGACTCGGAACCAACCCGATCCAATCCAGGTTGTACTGAAATCTTTCCATCGAATCATTGAATAGATCAAACGTAAATCGCATTGAGTGACCTGGTTTGATCAAAAGGTCAGCATGATTTCCATACAAGCGAGAAGGGGTAGCCCTCGATAAACTTAAGATGGGTTGTCCCAGCAACGGCTCCAAAGATAAATCGAGACCGCTTCCTCGGCTTAGTGGCAATCTGCTGGAAAAGTTTTCCCAGTTGGCTTGTGAGCTTGTGATATTGTGCAACGACACCCAGAGCGGACTCGGGACAGCATGTTCACCAATATTGGTCAAAGTCACCCCTGTTGTTACGATGTTGGATAATGCATTGTAGGTCGTGTAGTCATAGTCAATTCTAAAACGATTATTTAGCAACGTTGATTGCAACCAGTCTTCTTGAGTCATGGGCAAACTGGTTTCATGATTAATATGAACGTACGGCCTTTGAACGGCCAATGAGCTTGAGGGGCGTTTAACCCCTGCGACTTGCTTAATCTCGGGATTGATTCTGACCCGCGTGCTATTGTCTTGATCGTTGTTGATCAACCGAAACACTACCTCGCCGACGAAAGCATCCGGCAGGTGAGACACATCGAGGACCACCTGGCCACCATGATCTGCAGGACCTATTTCCGTAACTCCATGCGTAGCATTGGTTGCGACCAGAGGTGGCAGATTCTCAGTCTGATTAAAAAAGGCATCTTTGTTTTTCGACACGACACCACTAACTGGTTCACCATTCGAATTGATCAAAGCGATTTCAAAAGCATCTTTAATCATGCTTCGAGATCGTCGATCAAATTGCAACCCGTCAAACTCTATTTCTAGTTTTGCAATATTTGCATTGAGCGTCAAAGGTATTCGATGTTCAGTGATAAAGCGATCATCCTCCACGATGTCAATACGAGGGGAGGTTATGTGAATTTTTATTGGAATATCGCTCGATAATGGAGGGACGCCGTTGTCGGTCACCCGAACGCTGAATTGATAGGTTCCCGATGGTGTGTTTGCAGACGTTATCCAACTTAAGCGTCCCTGACTATTGATATTAGCCCCCGTCGGTACGCTTCCGTGAAGCGAATAGCTTAATGCATTTCTGGGTAAATCTTGATCGGTCGCATTCAATTGGATCGTGACGGATTCACCCGCCAGGATCGTTCTTGTATCGACAGGCATCAATGTCGGTCGACGGTTGCTTTCTATAACATCAACGAAGAAAGATCGAGAGGCGAAGCCTCCGTGCGGATCGTTAACTAGAACATTAAACGTAAATCTCCCAGGCCCTTCATGTTCTTCTGGCAACCAGCTTATCAATCCCGTGACCGGATCGATCGTAGCCCTGTTAGGTGATGCGAGCAAACTGTATCGCAACTCAGAAGACACGTTTTCTTGGTCCATGGCGGTCACAAGCAAAGCGAAGAGTGCTTCCTCAGTAACGATTTGGTTTGGAATGTTCCCTATCACAGGATTTGTGTTGCGACGAAATGGTGCCGAGAACGAAAGATCCACGATCGCATCATCAAAACCTCGATCACCTATGATGCTAGTGAATCCTGAACTAGCCGTTTCTTCCCAACGGATTTGTATTCCATCACCCGCGATTCCACTAACTCTCACATGCCGGTACGGGTCTGGGTGTGTTGCGGTATTCTGCGTGATATATAGCCAAAGTCGACTAGTTGCATTGACCTCGATATTGGACGCAATCTGGTTGCTTGAGCTACTTGAGTAGAGTACTCGCTTGGTTGTTGAGCGAAGAACGGAGCTGCTATAGCCACTCTGACCTGGTGTTAATCCACCCATATGGCCTGTTGAGCTTTCGGCAACATACACACCCATTTCTCTGAAGCCTATAGCACCACCCACGAGTTGACTTGAGATGGCGACTAACTCGTTCGATTGGCCGTGTAATTCTCTTAACGGAATGGCAATAAAACCAACAGGTGAGTTACCGTGATCAGATGAAGATCCGCCACCATTGTCCTGAGTTGTATTGTTAAGATAGTTGATGATTGCCAATACATCGAGCGGTGATAATTGTCCGTCACCATCGGCATCAAGATAATAGCCGTCCGCAACATTTATGGTTTCAAAGGGACCTATGTTGCCTTGATTGATTGAGTTGATAACAACTAACACGTCCAAAGGTGAGATACTACTGTCGTTATCTACATCGAGTGGTTGGACTGGATTTTGCCAATCCGAGACCATCATTGTTCGAGGTTCTAGTGATTCGATTACGTGATTCCGGAATCGTCTTCGACCTCTTTGTCGATTCCTCTGAATAAGAGAACATCCGTGATCCTTGCTAACTCTTCGGCGGACTGAGAGCGAAAAACCTGGCATGACAAGACTCAACTTGCAAAGATTAAGAATTGGAGAAGGTCCGAAATCTTAAGGGAGCCCCTTTGCCTTCTGCAAGCTTTTGCTGATGCTGCAATCGAAAATTTTACATTATTTTGACAGACTTATATAATCACACTTTATGAGCCTGACGTGCTCAAGCCTCCGTAAATGCTTAATAAGCGTTAATTCTAAGTGTTTCGATCAGCACAGATCTTTTATCAAAGAATCCCAGCCGGCCACTTGAGCAAGAGACTTGTCGGCTCGGAAATCCCAGGCTTAAGCGTCAAGTTAGGATCGTGAACAATCCTAAGAAAGTGCTCGAATTTCAGGCCTTAGCTGTGACCTAGTTTAGAAGCCGGCCAAGGATGACGTCGTGGGATATTGTCGACTGAAGTAATGCCTGAAATAAGTTAGGGCGTGTTGCCGAACGAGTTTGACTCACTCCGTTGACGCTAGATGGACCTGAGGCAATGAAGAACGTAAGTGACCAATATTTAAGTCCTACGATTTGCGATCTTGATTGGATCGAGAAAACTAGACTTCGACTCGAATCTTGGGCTTCTTTTTGTCCTTCTTTTCAGGAGCTTTATCGTTATCGATTTGCAATGCATCTTGCTTATTTGGTTTTATAAAGTCCTCATTCGCTTCTTTTGATTTTAGAGCAGTTTTGAGCTGCTTCTCCATTTCTCTGTGAGCCGGCTCCAGTTTCGATAGCTTTTCGGTCATGGCATTAACCATGAACTCAAGCTTAGCATTTTGTTCGCTCAGGATTTTAACTTTTGTTTGCATTTCCTCCAGCTGCTTTGAAAATTGAGTTTCCAGCGCTGCAGCCTGTTCGCTGGTTTCTGCTATATCTATTCCTGCCGGGGCGATAGTCGGCGATGGAAGGACGTTGGTTGGATTGGTAGGTGTTGGATTTACGGTTGATGGGGAAATGACCGAATCGTTAATCGTATTCCGCAAAGGAACCTCTGGTATCGACAAAGCATTAGAGGCCGATTGTGTTGCTTTTCGGGTGGCGTCTAGTATTGGAGTCGGTTCAACGCCTGCTAGAGGCGTTGTAGGCCTGAGAGGCTCGCTCTGAGGTAGTGCGTTGAGGGGGATCGGTGCGACATGCTTCGATACGGCAGGCGCCTCATTCGATGGAGGCGAATCTGGTGTCTCGTCTGTTAGCACACGCGCCGACATGACTCGGCCCCTCTCAGGCACTTGGAGTTGATCGTAAAATGCACGCCTAGGTTCTGGCGGCAGTCCCTCGAGCGAGAAGTTTTCCGGGCGCGGTTGCGGAGGCCGGAAATCTTCGACTACTAATCCAGACTGCTCCATCCTTTCGACGGAACCTGGTGTGATCAAACCGGGAGTGCCTAGTCCCTGGCCTACTTCTTGTACGTTTGCAAAATTGGGACTCGGTAGAACCATTGGCTTCGCTGGCGACGATTGCCATTGGTTCATACTTTGTGAACCGGGTGCCAACGTTGGATCGTTCGAGCGCTGTGGATGACTCTGTTTAGTTGTCGGAACACTAGTTCGCCCAGCGGCTGCTTCTGGATGTCGTGGATAAGGGTTATCGTTCCGAGTCACAGCGGGGGCGGATAGTGCAGGTATAAGACGCGTTGTCGCTGGCAAGGCTTTAGAATGCCCCATGGGGATCGCGTAGCTATGAATCGCTTGCGGTGCGGACGGAACGGACTGAATTCCAGCAGGATAACTAGGTACGGGCGTTACCTGTACGGAAGGTAGAAACTGAATAGAGTGGCGATATTGGTCGTATCGGTTTGGAGCGAATTGTCCCAAAGCAGTGGCGCTGGCGACCAGGGAGAGTGCGATCGGCGTGACTCTTATGCCCAAAGAAAGAGAGCTTAAGAGGGGTTTTTTTGATAGCTTTTCCGTCATGCTTTTTAAGATCCTGGAGATTTTTTGCACCTACACGGACCTGTGTATAGTTTCTGGAGGATTCTTTTCGTAGAAAAATGGAATGATTTGACCGCGGAACCACTGATTCGGATCGATTTTGGGAGGCACTGTGTGGTAATGTCCGACTGACATATTAGACCATTTTTCCCCTCTGGATCGTTGTTTTTCCTGGAGCTGGAATGCAATCCATTAAGTTTATCAGTCTTATCATTATCTGCGCGACAAGTTGCCTGGCTTTGATTCTTCCTGCCGTCGGGGTGGTGCCCTTTCCACGGGAGTTATCGGGAGCAGGATCTCCCGCGGCAAATTCGTTACCAAACGGTGCTGATGTTACTGGGAATGGAGCCCTTTCTGCTTCCCAAACTCCCGGCTCTGGTCCGTGGGGAGTAGAGATGGGAAGTCAGAATCACTCCGGAGGTTCAGTGCCAGGATTACCGGTATCGATAAATGGTTTGGGTGGATTCCAAAGTTCTCCGACATTGGCAGGCACAGAGCAACCGACTGGAGCGGATCAATCTAGTTTGCAGGCTGTGGTTGAACATGGAATATCGAAATACGACTCGCTGGGGTTTGGCATTTGGTTATTATTGGTTCCGATCTGGCTAGCGTCGTTGTTGGTATGGAGCATAACCCCTACACCTAAGAGTCGGGCTAAATAGTTGCCTGGATGGCTACGATTGTCGGTGAGCAATACAGTAAAAAGCTGAAGATGTCGGCGACTATTTCACTATAGGCTACTATTTCCCTAGGTATTGATCGGTGCGAGAGTCTACAAATCCGTTCGCTACCCGATGTTTTCAGCCGGGAGCTCTTGATTATGAGTTCTTTGGTAAGCAGCAGTGGTCGACATTCGCAAAGAAATGTCGCAATCAGAGGGGTTGCTCGTTAATCGTTGGACCGCATGGTACAGGTAAATCAACACTTTTGATTACGCTGGCCAAAGAACTGATGACGCTCGATCCAGAAATTAGAATCGAGTCTTTGTTTCTTCACAACGACGGAAAGTCATCGAAGCGATTTCTTAAGTCTTATTCTAATTGGCACAAATCCGATATAGTTTTGCTCGATGGGTTTGAGCAATTGTCCTTCATAAGACGCATACAAATCTGTGTATCTGCGCGCTGGAATTCATGGTCGGTCATCGCGACGACGCATCGAAATTTTCTTGGCTGTCCCGTTTTGTGGAGAACATCGATTGATGCAACTACAGAGCGTTGGGTTATGGCCAAACTGCTTGAGAGCCGGCCCTCGGATGCGTTGAGCCAAGCCCTCAGCTCGGAGGATTGGCGAGTGTCTCGGGTGAGGCATCAACAAAATCTCAGAGAATCACTTTTTGATATGTATGATTGGTGGTCAAGGCATGATTCTATTTCATGAAGGAAAAATCATTTTAGAGACAGAAGTGGTCTCGGATGCGTGTGTGATGTGTCAAGACGGTAAGGTTCAGTACATTGGTCCTATGCCAAACACGTTACCTTTCGGCGTTGAGGTCGTATCATTGGGAGGCGGTTACTTGTCGCCTGGATTTGTCGATATTCACGTGCATGGAGGTCATGACCATGATTTTATGGATGGAACGACAGAGGCAATCGGTATTGCTGCGCGAGCTCATTTACTACACGGGGTGACCTCAATCTTTCCAACATGTACGACTGGTACACATCAGCAAATAATGCAGATGTTGGATGCAACCAAAATAGTTATGGGGCAATTCGACGCACTGAAGCTCGGAAACGAACTACCTCGTATTCACGGTGTCCATCTATACGGTCCGTACTTTGCGGAGGAGAAAGCGGGGTGTCATACCAAGTGTGGGTGCCGATTTCCGACGGACGCAGAATCAAGAGATTATTTTGCTACTGGTATTGTCAGAATTGCGACTTGTGCGGCTGAATTACCGGGAGCAGCTGATTTTTATCGCACTGCAGCCATGCATGGGTGTTTGATCACTTGTGGTCACTCCAATTCAAGCTGGTCTGAAATGGACGTTGCCTTTCAACTAGGGATGCGACATGTAGATCATTTTTGGTGTGCCATGAGTTCCGTTACCTCGTTGAGGCCTCGGTTCGGGTTTCCGATGCAGGCAAGTATGACTGAGTACGTATTAGCTAATTCAGAAATGAGTACTGAAGTCATAGCAGACGGATGTCACCTAAGCCCTGAATTATTGAGATTCGCTTGGCAAATCAAAGGCAGTAAGCGACTTTGCCTAGTGAGTGATTGCAATCGGGCTTTAGATATGCCCACTGGTCGCTATGCATTCGGGGATCAAAGGGACCAGAATTGGATCTATAGCGATGGCAAATCGGGCCGTACCGCCGAGGGAGGTTTGGCCAGTTCGATCGTGGCACTAGATAGCATGGTAAAGAACATGGCATCTATGACGGATATTCCTCTTCATGAAATCGTCCGTATGGCGTCTTTGACGCCGGCGGAAAGGACCGGGGTATCCGATCATGTGGGAAGCATTGCTGTGGGAAAGAATGCAGATTTTGTCATTTTATCGAACCGTTTGGAAGTGGAGCATGTCTACGTGTCAGGTCGACTCATCGGCAAAGTCCGTTGACCAAGTCCGTCCTGGCAAAATCTGGGTAGTGTGATACATTCGTGGATCGCACTGATTCGTTTCGTTTTTGATCCATTAAGGTTGAGATTACAGGTAGTTTATGGCTCTGCAGATTTACATATCAGGAAAGTTCTACGACAAAGAAAACGCGAAGGTCAGTGTCTACGATCACGGTTTGCTGTATGGTGACGGGGTGTTCGAGGGGATGCGTAGCTATGCTGGAAAAGTGTTTCGTATGAGGGAGCACATTGATCGCCTGTATGAATCTGCAAATGCCATTTGCTTAACGATTCCGATGTCAAAATCGGATATGGAAGCTGCAGTATACGAAACACTGACTAAGAATGCCTTGGTCGATGCCTATATTCGATTGGTGGTCACTCGTGGGGCTGGGTCTTTGGGACTGGATCCGAATCAAACGAGTGATCCACAGATCATCATTATTGCGGATACCATTAAATTGTATCCAGCTGAGTTCTATGATAAGGGGCTCAAGATTGTGACTGCTTCGACAATTCGCAATCACCCAGCTGCGTTTAGCCCCCGTGTAAAGTCGCTCAACTACTTGAATAATATCATGGCCAAACTCGAAGGTCTCCGAGCTGGTTGTATTGAAGCGGTGATGCTCAATCACAAAGGTGAGGTTGCCGAATGTACGGGTGATAACATTTTTATTGTGAAACATGGGGTGCTAATGACCCCTCCTAAGGATGCGGGTATTCTCGAGGGTATTACACGTAATGCGATCTTGGATCTAGCAAAGAGTCTTGGTATGACCGCTTTCGAGCAGTCTATGACTCGGCATGATTTGTATGTTGCAGACGAGTGTTTTTTGACTGGAAGTGCGGCTGAGGTGATTCCTGTGATTGATATTGACGGAAGGAGTATTTCCGATGGTAAGGTCGGACCTATTACTTCTAAGTTGATTGCCGCATTTAAAGAGTTGGTACGTAGCTAAATCGGCAGATGCGGTGTTATTTGTTGTATGCCGCTCTCCGAGCGGCATATCGGATTTCGTTTGCCTACGCCGCTCTGAGAGCGGCTGAAACGGTATTAGTTTGCCGATGCGGTTCTGAGAGCGGCTGAAACGGTATTGGCTGGTCTACGCTGCTCTGCGATTGGATGTTAGGGGGCATTTGGCGTTTAAAGCTGGCTGTCTCCGCGGGGTAAAATTCTTATCCCGAAATCTGTCAATCTATGCATTGCTCTCTTACCCAAAATCTCATCTCCGAAGCAGGCATAAATAGCGTCGCTTTGTTGAAACCAGAAAAGAGGCTCAGCGATTAATTCGCCATTTGGTGCGAAAATTGGCTCTTGGGAGACTTTATTTTCCGACCAGAGCTGTTGAAGCCATCTTCGATTTTTTTCACCTATCCATTGTAAGATCTCGGCCATGTCGTCTTGGGGGCTTATCTCGGTATCGATAGCAGGCCTGTACTGTAAGCAATCAAGGCTCTGCTCGATAGCATTGAAAATGGTTTTGGCGTAGGGATTCGAGCTTCGGTGCGCGAACATAGTAAGAATCGAACGTGCTCGTGTCATGGCCACATATAGACTGCTCGCTAGCACCCCTTTATCTTGGGCTCTAAAGAAATCGATTCCCGGTATGATTACCACTTCGGAATCGTAACCTTTGTAAGATGCAGATGTGGTAGCCAAAATCACGTTTGGATTTCGTTGGTACGATTGATTAGTCTGAACGCTAAGGCTAACGCCCAGGTCATGTAGAAAAGGGGCAACTAGTTCCTCTAGTCGAGCTCGGACAAATTTCGAGTTGTATACCATAGTAATGTCCGAGGGCTTTACCCCTTCGACTAGAATAAGCTGCCGACAATATTCTGCGATAGCAGCAAATTCCTTCTCTATGGATTCAAACATACGAAATTCCGGCGTCGGTCCATCGATTTGATTAAATCGTACATTCCACCAATTCATTCCATTCTTAGTAACTCGTTCCACTAAGCCCCTGGCGATTAGCTCTTTGTAGTCTTGGTTGTCCATCTGAGGGTGTAGTTTACACAACACGTTTAGCGCAAACTCTGTGATTGGCTTGGTGCTTCGAAAGCTCTCTTTCATCACGGAAGACCTGCCTCGCATATCGAGACCTAAATCTGTCCATTTTGGGACTTCGCGATCGTAGATATTTTGTGCGTTATCATAGAAAATATTCACAGAACGACTATTCGAGTCGAAATGGTTTGTCTGGCGAGTCAAGGCAGCTAATAGTTTGAGCGTTGTAGGCCCCATGTCTTGGGCTTCGTCAATAAACAGAGCATCGCAGCGATGTTCAATTGATTTTTGGTCAACGCGAGAGAGGAAAGCTTGTGCAGCCGAATCATAATCGAAGCCAAATTCCCGCATGTCGAGCCCAACTTCGGGCAACACGACTTGCAGCAGGTCTTTTATGTGTTGGAGCGAGACGCGGTTCCAGGGAAATGGCTTACCTTGCGTTTCCTGTTCCCAAGCCGTGACGATGGACTCCGAAATGAGATTCTGAAGGGAGCGATTTGCAAAGATTGCCCATATACGAATATTTTGCTCCTTTCGCAGACGTTGAACGGTCTGCATTAACCAATGGGCCAGCACTACCGTTTTTCCGCTTCCTGCAACACCTCTAACTAGCCTTGGCTTCCCATCTAATTCCAGTCCACACAGTCGTTGCTGCTCCTGGGAGAGGACAGGCCTTAGTTCCTGTCGTTTCGTGATTTGATAACCGACAGTTGTCGTTTCTTTGATTAACGATTTTTGTGGCAGTACGTATTCCTCTGATACCGGAACGTCTAGCCAGCGGTAGTTACGAAAGTGCTTGCGAAGTATGCAAGGTTTTAGTTGACGAATCAATGGCCGCAAATAGGGTTCATTCATTTCGGCTCTACTGGCCAGGATCATGATACTTTCGCGAGCCCGGCTAATCGCAACATTGATCATACGTTGCCATTCATCGTAGGGCCAACTGTAGCTACCTGCATTCACCGTATCGAATATGACGATATCCGCCTCAGAACCCTGTTGACTATGGACGGTAGAGGCGGACCAATTTTGAATATGGTTGTCAGCCAGATATTGGCTGACGAGACTGGCTTGAGCTTTAAATGGCGACAAGAACAGACCGTGTGACTCTTGGAATTCAGCATGCGAGAATAGATGGTTTAGGATATCAATGGAGAGGGGGCGTATCCAACTGCGATTGCCAGGGCCTCTCTCGGCACGCGTTCTAGCCAGGTCGGTTGATTCCTGGTCTAACACATACCAAACAGCGCGGAAGTCTGGAGAGAGAGGTTGAGGTAAAATAGCCGGTCTTTGAAAAACCTCGGGAGCAGTAAACAACTGGGAATCGTATTTGTACTTGGATATGATTTGACTAATCTCGTGGTGCATGCGTCGTTGTTCTCGAAGGACATAAACGCCGTCGAGCTTATTGGCAATCGAATCGAGGTGGCTTAGCCCGCTCATGGCTAACCACTTCATTTGGCTTGTAGGTAGAACGCGGCTAATTCGGCTGATGGGGGCTAGCTGTTGTGAATCCCCGACTAGAACTACACGGCGTGATGCTAAAAGAGACAGTGCCGAAATAGCTGCTCGCGATAGGAGCCCCGCCTCGTCGATCATAATCGTTGTGAATGGTGCAAAACCAGCCTCGATATCGGATTTAGGTTCCGATCTTTTGAGCAGTGTCGTTGCTTTAAAGGCAGTCGTGACGATAACACGATTTTTAGAATCGAGGAAGTTCCTCAGAGACGCATCGCGCATCTCGCGCTGTAACACTTTAATTTGGGAGCGAATAATCGCTTTCGCTTCTGAGGCATCAGACCGATTTAGTTCCGTAGACAATAATTCGATTTGCTCAAGAAATTCTGTTTCAGTCCCTTTGAGCATCGAGACGAGTTTCTCGTTTTGGAAACGCTCCATGCGTGCCCCTTTGCCGACACGAAGTATCGTACCCTTGTTGAGCTCTGAACGACTTAACTCACGCGCGGCACGCCCAATTGAGATTGCTACGGCATCGGTGGCGCGGTTGGTAGTCGAAACGACAAGAATACGCTCCGATGGGTCGGCCAATACATCAGCAACTTGTTTGCCAGTTGTGTAGGTCTTGCCTGTTCCCGGCGGTCCCCATAAAACACTCCAGCCTTTGCTCCACCACGGTTGCAAGTCCTCCAAGCCAACCGCTTGAGGGTTGTTTACTAATGGATGGACGCCCCCTTCAGTCGCTAGCAAACGATTCGGCAAATGGGAGCGGATGCAATCGTAGGCCGGTTCATTGAATACCGAGTTGAGAAAGGCAAGAAATTCGAAAGGCCTTACATAAAAGGAACCTTTCGTCGGAGGGTAATCGGGATCAGAGACTGATACAAAAATACGGCCCGTGGCTTCGTCGACCTCAAGTACTTCTCCGGTCCATAGAATTGAGTCCGATGATTGCTGCTCCTCCTTTGAGTCTTGATCGAACAAGGTCCTATTCTCGGAAAGATCTCCAGCGATATGCACTGGGCGAAAGGCCAATGATCCTTCCCATGTCCAATCGAATTCAACGGAGTGTCCCACATGAAGAACGAAAATGGTGCTACTGGCCGATATGGATAGGACACTTACTTTACGACAACGAAGAAGTTTCCATTTTGTGGAGTCACGATACTCGCGTTTGATCGCTTGCTGCGCGTCCGTTAAGTATGCGTCCGGAGCGCGTGGCAAGCTGATTTGAATAGGGAAACGAGCTCTTTCGAACCGATCATCCGTGAGATCGTCTTTGTGCATTTCACTCTAACACGAGCAGAGAGCGATTGGGAAAATGGAAAAATGGGCAAGTTTCAAAAGCAGGATGTTACTCGCAACCACCACCAAGGGTAATGTTTAGTCTGAAATTGAGCCAGGGTATAGTCGACAGGAACACTTTTTTTGTGAACCTATTCGAACGGTAATTGTCACTTCCTTTTACGAGGCCACGTGGTGTCACGTTTGCTTCAACTCTGTAACAATTTTCGTTGGTTTCAACCCTCTGCACGATTGCAGAGCCAACTGCCGTTTGGGAGTACATAAATGCTGTCAACCGAACGAGCTCGAGCCCCGCCAATACCTAGAGGGAATTTCGTAGTTGGCTGACACACCGTCCCAACAACTCACTTCTTTAGCTTGCGTCGCAATTCTGTTCACCTCTATTGAAAAATAAGTGCGACGCTAAAAGACCTATCATGCTCCGCCTCAGACAAGCCATAAAATTCGGCTGATTTTTCTTGACAGTTTTTTTCCCTGTCGTACTAACCTCTCGAACTTTGGTAGAATAGTGGGCACGATAGAAATAGTAGGAATGGGTTCGTCAGTTCCGCTGTTAATCCCCCGTCCTGCATAATCCCTCCCCACAGGTCGTTTTCATGAACATGGAAATGACTCCCTCCCCAGGTTTTGCTTATGTGGTCTAACCGGCGTAAAATGCACCCAGGAGCAGCATACAACCTCAATCGCTCCGGCGACGCTAGTAGGATTCGTCTTTTCGTCGCCGCATTGGCGATCACTGTATTTGTGGTTTGTTCATCCACGAGTCACGCACAGCCGGATACTCAACCACTCTCGTCAACGAGTTCGGTAGATCAGCAGGAGGAATTTTATTTTGAAAAGGAAGTACGCCCCGTTTTCAAGGCCCACTGCTTCATGTGTCATGGTGAGGAAGAGGAGAAGGGAGGCGGGCTAGACCTAAGGCTGGTTCGTTTGATGATATCTGGGGGGGACTCCGGCGCTGCTATATCCGTTGACCAACCAGACCACTCGCTTCTGCTGTCAAAGATCCAATCCGATGACATGCCTCCTGGACCCAAGAAACTATCAGTAGAAGAAAAGGAGCGAGTTAACAAGTGGCTAAGGCTTGGGGCCAAAACAGCTAGGCCTGAACCTGAAGATCCGGAACAGATACGCTTCACGAATGAGGAGTTGGGGCATTGGGCGTTTCAGCCTATTCGCAGTAAAAAACAAATTCTCAAAGAAATATCTCCTGAGGCGAGCGAAAATGTAAAAGTCTCCGATGCGATAGATCATCTAGTCCGCGAGAAGGCGTTGGGACAGGGGTTGGAGATTGCCCCTGCTGCTGATCGCGCCACTCTGCTTCGACGTCTGACGTTCAATTTAATTGGGTTACCTCCAACACCGGATGAGATAAAGGATTTTTTGCTAGACGAAAGCGATGACGCTTACGAACGAGTTGTTCATCGTTTGCTTGACTCGCCGCAATATGGAGTGAGATGGTCTCGACATTGGCTCGACGTCGCAGGGTACTCCGAGAGTGAGGGGCAAGTTGTCGGGGATAGATCAAGGCAACATGCTTGGCGATATCGAGACTACGTTATTGATGCTTTAAATCGCGATTTGCCATACAGTCAGTTTATTAAGGAGCAATTGGCTGGAGACCAAATGATCTCCGGTCCAGTGGATCACAATAATGATGAGCATGCACGATTGATCGCTGCAACGGGCTTCCTACAAATGGCTCCCGACCTTACGGAGACAGAAAATACGCTTATGGTGCGCAATCAAGCGGTTTCGGACACAATTCAGGTTGTTACCTCGACCCTACTCGGGCTATCCGTTGCTTGTGCACAATGCCATGACCATCGTTACGATCCTATTTCCATCGAAGACTATTACCGTTTGCGCGCGATCTTTGACCCCGCGATGCCTATTCATCAATGGAAGCAGCCCAGCCAGAGATTGGCAGACCTTACTAATGATTCCACCAATGAGGAGCGTGCCAGAATCGAAGCTAGTGCGGTAGCATTGCAAGATGATATTAATGCCCGCCGTCGTGCTCATTGCCAAACCATTCAAGACCGAGAAATTAATGCTGCTCCTGAAGAGTTGAGAGAAGCCTTACGCAAAGCGGTCAATACTCCGGTGCAAGAGCAGTCGGCAGAGCAGAAATCATTGCTCGAAGCCCACCCTAAAGTTCGAACTATTGACTGGATTGTTGGTCAATTGGTCGAATACGATGGAGCCTCGCACAGAGCGTTTCAAGAAGAAGAGAAAAAGGTACAAGAAATCCGCGATAGTAAACCGCTCGCCCGATTGATCATGTCAATCAAAGATTACTCGCCTGAGGTCAGGAGTACCGTTTTCTTCCGAGGAAATCCTGAATCACCGCAGAATGAAGTCTCCCCAAGAGAGTTAGAAATACTTTTGCAGAATCGTTCCCCGGACTCTGCGCAATCGATTTCTATAGAGAAGCGAAGACTCGCCTATGCGGAATCACTGACCGATGGTACACACCCCTTGATAGCCCGCGTAATCGTCAATCGCATCTGGCAGCATCACTTCGGTGCAGGGGTCGTTCGGTCGCCAGGGGAGTTTGGACTCAATGGCCAGAAACCTACGCATCCTGAATTGCTTGATTTACTTGCACACGAGTTTATGAATCATGGTTGGAGTTTGAAGTGGTTGCATAAGCAGATCGTACAGTCGAAGACGTTTCAACAAAGGTCCTCTCGGAAGTCCGGTGATCGATCGGTGGAGGGAAGTAAAACACAAGACGATGCAGAAAGCTTTTTGAAAGATCCTGATAATCGGTTTCTAGCTCGAATGTCCCTTCGCCGTCTCGATGCAGAAGCTGTCCGCGATGCCATTTTGTCAATAAGCGGGCAGTTGAATCCCACTTTGGGTGGGCCGAGTGTTCCCATCGCGGAGGACGACGAAGGTAAGGCCGTCATCGGAACCAGAATTCTGCGGGATGGATTATTCGCAGGAATAAAGGATCCTGGTGAAGACGGCAAACGTAGAAGTATCTTCTTAAGTTCACAACGGTCGCTGCAATTGAATTTGCTCAGTACCTTTGATCTGCCAGAAATGAAGCCTAACTGCCAACAGCGGAGTGTGTCAACGGTGGCACCACAGGCATTGTTGCTGATGAACGATTCTTGGGTTGTGGAAGCAGCAGAAAAAATGTCTGAACGACTTTGGTCAACGGCAGCAAACCCAGACGAGCGAATACATAAAGCGTTCACCTTGGCATTCGGTGTGGAAGCAAATCCTGCGGAAGTAGCTTCTTGCCTGTCGTTCGTAAAACAGCAGTCAGAATTATTTAGGGCAGACCCAGAAGAGAAATGGCAACAGAAGATCAAAGAACAACCCGATGCGCCGGAACGCCGTGGGTTAGCTAGCCTCTGCCAAATGTTGATGGCTTCTAATCGATTTCTCTATTTGGAGTAAGGGACTTTATCCATGGGTAGTGTTTTTCAGAAAAAAATCAATGGAGATATCATAGGGGCGGCAATGGGCAATCTGTGTTCTCGGCGGCATTGGCTTCAATCCTCTACATTTGGTCTAGGTTCGGTTGCGGCGGCAATGCTATTGAAACAAGACGGATTGTTCGCTCAGGACACGGCAGCTCCTAAGAAGCCAGCGCTCGAAGCGCCAGTTTTTGATCTGCTTCCTAAGCAACCTCCTAAACCAGCGCGAGCCAAAGCGATGATTTCGATGTTCATGATGGGAGGACCAAGTCAGATCGATTTATTTGACCCGAAGCCCGAGTTGATCAAGAGACATGGGCAACAATTCGAGGGTAATATCCAATTCGACAATGCGGCTCAGGCCAGCCGTCAAATCATGGCGCCGCGGTGGGAATTCAAACCGCGAGGTGAATGCGGGATGGAGATTTCGGAGTTGATGCCGCATCTAGCAGGGATTGCGGATGAGATCACGCTGATTCGATCGATGCACTCTGCAGTAAATAATCACTTTCCTGGATTCTTTGCTATGAATACAGGCGGAATTGTTGGAGGTCGAGCAACTCTTGGAAGTTGGCTTACCTACGCTTTAGGTAGCGAATCGCAAGAGCTACCCGCCTATGTAGCACTTACCCATCCCTGGGGTCTTCCTATTTGCGGGGGCGATAGTTGGACCAACGGGGGATTACCTTCTCTCTACCAAGGAACCGTGGTCAGACCGACTGAGCCCCGTATGTTCAATCTGAATCCTCCCGTTCATTTGCGAGGAGCTGCACAATCAGAGCAATTGAGATTTCTAGAGGAGTTCAACAAGAAACATGCGGAGAACTTCCCAGGCAATAACGACCTTTCCGCTCGAATGGCTAGCTATCAGCTTGCTGCCCGAATGCAGTTGTCAGCAAAAGAGGCTTTCGACATTTCCTCCGAGACGGCAGAAACAATCGAGATGTATGGAATCAATAATGATACGACACGCGACTACGGAACCCGATGCTTGATCGCACGAAGATTAGTAGAGCGTGGGGTACGATTTGTGCAGATCTTTAATAATGGCCAGTCTTGGGATCACCATTCCTCCATTGCGACTGAGTTACCAGCCCGATGCCGTGAAGTAGACCAACCTGCCGCCGCCCTAGTCAAGGATTTAAAACAACGTGGGCTACTTGATAGTACGTTGGTACACTGGGGCGGAGAAATGGGGCGATTACCAACGATTCAGGTTCCGGTTGGAGATACCGAGTTGAAGAATGTAGGGCGTGATCACAATACTTATGGATTTAGTATGTGGGTCGCTGGAGCGGGGCTGAAATCAGGATATGTGCATGGCGAAACAGACGAATTTTCACATTATGCGGTTAAAGACCTCGTCACTCATCACGATTGGCTAGCAACCGTTTTAGATCGATTCGGGCTTGACGCGAAGAGCTTGAGTTTCGAAGTGGGAACACAAAAGTTATCGTTGGTTGAGAATCCAAATGCAAGAATAATTCAAGAGATCTTAGCGTGACCGAACCGACTGCAAATTGCGATTCGGAACAAGGGGATTTTGTGAAATTGGTGAGTTAAATGAGGACCTGCAAGGAACCTTTCGAAGTGGACTACTAATGGCAATCGGCACGGAGAACGCGAACGTATCTCCGCACTGATTCACATTACTTTTCCCGCGATTGACGGAAGCACGTACGATACAAGTGAGAATGCGTTTTCAATCTTCTGGACGCTCCCCCGCATTGGCCATCTTGACCAACTTGGGATCGAATCGAGCCACTTTCTCAACAAGATCGCTTTGTGCCGCCATAACATGCTCAATGTCTTTGTAAGCCATCGGAACTTCATCAAGTCCAGCTGACATGAGCGTTACTCCTCGTGCATCAAGAAACTTCTTAACATCTTGCCAACGAAATTTCTTCATCGCGGCGGTTCTGCTCATGCGACGGCCTGCTCCATGAGACGCGCTCATTAAGGATTGGGCTACACCACGTCCACGAACGACATAACCAGGAGTCCCCATCGATCCGGGGATGATACCCAATGTTCCTTCACCTGCAGGAGTCGCTCCCTTGCGGTGAACAATCAGTTCTTCGCCATTGTGTACCTCGCGCCAAGCGAAGTTATGATGATTTTCAACATCAAGCAAAACTTCTACCCCCAAATTTTTAGCGATCTCTCTATGGATACATGCGTGATTAGCAGCCGCGTAGTCCCCCATTAAATTCATTGCATTCCAGTATTCCTGACCTTCGCTAGAGTTTAAATCAAGCCATGCCAAGTTCAAAAGCTCCTTGGGAAGTTCTGGATGCATTCGCTTTGCCAAATTACTGTAATGCGAACAAACAGCTGCACCCGTACCACGTGAACCACTATGACTCAGTAGTGCAAGATAAACACCTTTAGCGAGACCAAGATCATCTTGTTCAAGAGTTAGGGTACCGAATTCAACGAAGTGATTTCCGCTTCCACTGGTTCCAAGCTGTTTCCATGCCTTATCCTTATGCTCTTGTGTGATAGGAGAGACTGACCAATCGGTATCCATAACCTCATGTTGACGTCGGACTTTAAAGCTGGCTCCGATTCCAAATTGGGTTTCTCGTTCTATTGCGTTACGTAATCTATCCTGTTTTGTTTCCAAGGTTTTGGGTGGCATATCAAGAACGGTCAGCTTCATGCGACATGCGATATCGACCCCTACCGCATACGGAATAACAGCATCTTTTGTAGCAAGAACGCCTCCGATCGGTAGACCGTAACCTACGTGGGCATCTGGCATAAGGGCTCCAGCAACAGTAATGGGTAACTTGCATGCGTTGGCCATTTGGCAAACGGCGTCATGCTCTAAATCAGTGCCCCATTGTCTCCAAGACGCGGGTTGATCTCGCGGAATGAAAGCCGTTTGAGAATCGAACATTGATTTTAGTGCGTGCGCGAGAGCCCCCCAGTTCGGGTCACCGATCGTATCTTGAGGTGATTGAACGATTTTGGAGATAGTGTTCCGTAATTGCGTTTCTTCGAAGCCGTTTTGGATAGCAACACGAATCGTTTCGACCGCAATTTCCATAGCAGGCCCTTTTGGAATACCTAGGTTGTTTAGATCTCGGGTTTTCATGAGGCGTTATCCTTCTAGTTAGCTTTGAGTATCTGCGATGCGGGAATCACGCATCGGGAATTGTAATCAAGACGGTTCCATCGGCCTGTGGTTCGGCACAAATTTCCTTTTCAAGGAAACTTTTGATTGTGTGGATGTTTGTCAGCGTATGAAGACTAGTTGAGGTACATCGAAAGACTCCTCCACCTTTGATAGCGAGTGGGAGCAGGAGTTGATCTGCAAGGTACGTACCGACGGGGGCGCTGGACATGAGGTAGGACTTCATTTCGCGTGCAGCTTTCTTAGCTACGAATTCTGCTGGTACATTTACTTTCCCAAAGCCAGTCACCACTTCTGAGACATTCTCATACTCCGAATGCAAGAAGATTAGGTTTCCCGGCCCTGTGGAATCAACCTCGTGGATTGAGCGGGAATTCTGCGGCCACCCTAGTATACGACTCGCTGTATTGATCTCTCTGTCACCAATACTCCGAGGGAGCTTTGCGATGATAGCGACAGCGTATTGACCGAGCAGTTTTCCGCGATCCAGAATCTCGACAGGACGCAATGGCGATTTATCGGGTTCGATTGTCACCCTGCAGATTCCGCCCCCTGCCGGATAGAACCCTGCTCTTACAAGTTCCAAATCCACTAAGGTGCCCGTTTGATACAGGACTTTTGCGAAGCATTTTGCAAGAAAGTCAAAGGTAGGCGCAAAGGGGTTGTGGGTGCCACCTTCCAAAGTCAAAATCGATTTCGAATCTGCAAGCATCAATGCGGGAAGAACGGTTTGAAGCACAAGCATGCAGCTACCAGCAGACCCAACAGAGAAATGATACGTACCAGGTTGTGTTTTGTTAGGACGAAAAGTCAATTCTTTTGAACCAAGGTAATTTCCTTCAATGTCAGCGTTGGAAACTTCGGCAGCCGCGTTGACTGCTGCAAGGTGTTGGCGCTGTAGACCAGGATTGGATCTCGCTGCTCGAATGTTTTTAATTAAGAAGCTATTGCCAGTAATCATGGACAACGCGAGCGAGGTACGAAGGATTTGTCCGCCACCTTCGCCATAGGAACCTTCGATCGTCAACATTTCGTTTGCATTATCACAACATAAGAAAAATTTGATAGAAATAATTTCTATAGAAGGTTGTCCTCCTCTCAAGGTTCACCGAAATCTAAACACAAACTCAAAACTAAACGTGCCACCCACTGGTATTGTCTTAGAAGTTTGGTAGGATTTGTGGGAGGAGATTTTCAAATGCCTAGACCGCTGCGATGTGAACTGTTTTTGCCGCATGAAATTTCTATTTGCCATGTTGTGC
>Ga0315899_10001055_pt1 | contig 31911 bp, 14 predicted proteins | sample LakEriMetagenome_2_FD_203518 | JGI IMG/M metagenome (GOLD analysis project Ga0315899, IMG submission 203518) | Freshwater fungal communities from buoy surface, Lake Erie, Ohio, United States - Buoy 4 MA112 | ecosystem: Environmental > Aquatic > Freshwater > Lake | place: USA: Lake Erie, Ohio...
GCCCCCCCCCCCACAGTTGAGGGTAGCACAAAACACGTCAAGGTTCACAAGACACGAACTGCTGTTTGTGTATTTTGAAACTGTGTATTTCAAAGACGTGGTGCTGCGAAAATGGTTTAAGCACCAGGTAGTTGGTGTTAGACTGTGTCGTTTTAAGAATTCTGAAACATTATCAAGTCGGACAACGTGGGACGCTGTACGGCTGCATGAATGGGAGCCAGCATTGTGGACACACATCCGCGTCACACGTGGCGGGGCAGCATTCGAGCGAATCCGGCGGGTCCAATGCTTGCTCTGAGCACAATGCTTGCACGTGAGTCTTGGTCAAGTATTCTGCGTCCGTTTGAACCTGGAGAACATTTTTGAAGCAAAAATGGATGCATAAGGGCCTGCAGAGTTTTTCCACGGTTGCGCTACGACCTACGGAGATCGGAGATGGGTAGCTCCCAACCACTCGCTCTCTTGCGCCGCCACACACACACGGAAAACGCACCAGAATCCTCATGTATTTGCCGTCAGCACAGATACAGGCAGAAGTAGAGCCAGAGGAGTAGGAGTCGGCAGGGCATGGCAGGCACCAGTTTCGATGCTCATCGGGGCCCCATTTGTAAAAATTTTCCCTGCATATCTGTGTATAATCATACAATTGCGTTTGTATGCGCATGAATCCGTCAGGCGAAACAGGTGTAAACAACATGAGGACAAATAAGGGCTGCCGCACTATCATCACGAAGCCAGTGGCGATACAATCGCAGATGCCGAGCCTTCGACATTTGCTGCTGGACATGTGCACATTACGCATACATGGCCTCGCATTCGTCGTCAGCACACGTTCACGCACCCATGTACAATCGAGGCCCGGATTCTTGTAGATGAAACTTCCATTTCCGCCAAGGAGGTAGCTTCCAGCCAGGGAGCTCTGGTTTAGGGAGCAGCTCATGCACTCGTCACCGGCCTCAGACGGGAATGTCCCAGAAGTGCAACGGCCACAGTTCGTGGCAGCGAGTGGCTTCGCTGTCCCTGCGCTTTCTTGCAAGTTCAGTGACATGGGGGCTTCTTCATGGCAGTAAACAATCAGGGAGCTCTCAGACATGTATGCCATGGGCTGTTGCACGCGCTGCCAAGCCGTCGAGTGACGACTGGGTGGGTAGGCATTAAGGTTTAGGGTTTAGGTATCATGACCTTTGGGACAAGCCACGCAGCGCGCATTCGCATGCTCGTGGTAACCCGCGGCACAGACACAACTGCCGTTAGAAGTGCTGCCGGCCGGTGACCACCTCCTTCCAGCAGGCTCGTCTCCGAACGAGCAATTCGTGCACGTACGCGAGTCATTCGAGTACTTGCCTTCCGCACACAAGAGACAGGCCTTGCCGCTCATGTCAGGAACGGAGCCTGGGTTGCAGATGAGGCACGAAGTCTGGTTGGTACTTGGCTGGTACATGTCGGGAGCACAGGAGAGGCACACCGAAGAGGCATTGATGGATGAATACGTCCCCTAGGTATGCCCAAAGCACATGTGAGTCAACATCAGCATACAGCAAGCATACGCGCATGTTAACTTGAGCATGAATAGCATGAAGAGCAACGCGTTAGGCCCATTGCACACCGAAATCCAACTGTAACAAATGATAATGAATAAAAGTGGATACTTGGCAGCGTGTTGCCTGACCACAGCCTTGACACCTCGTGGCGCCATTGTCGAGGGTTTAGGGATTAAGGATTCGGGATTTGAGATTAGACCTTGGGTTTACATGTTACCTGACCACAGCCTTGACACGTCGTGGCCCCACTGTCGGGGGAATAAGAGGCAACGAGACACTGCTGGCACGAACTGGCTGCAAGGCCCGACGAAAACAACCCAGCGGAGCACAGTTGGCACGTGGAGGCGCCCGTGCCATTGAAATATTTCCCCGCCTCGCACGCAAGGCAGGCGGTGGCCCCCGAAACAGAAGAGTAGAATCCTTGGTTGCAGGCAAAGCAAGCAAGATTCTCGTCAGCGACGCGGCAGCTTGCGAGGCAGATGGTGACATTGAGACGATCCTTCCCGTATGTCGCCAAGCAGTTACCCTCGCAATCTGCGGTAGAGTCACAGGCCTCGCATACTTGATATTGGCTTTCGAGATAACATCCGAAGACGCAACGCGAGTAGTTTGCGGGGTCCGCAGAGTGCAGTTCAACGCAAGAGTCATCGCAAATTGAGAGGTGTGAGATGTTGCTGCTGCCGTTGCAAGTCGAACATGGCGTGCTGAAATTCAAGGCTAGTTCCAGCATATTCTCAAGAGCGTTCCAAAATTTGCCTGTGGCACATGAGGCACAGGTCGTGGCACCAGGGCCCCCAAACCCATATCTTCCCGTGCCGCAGGCGATACACGATTTAGAGCCTCCGGCAGCAGAGTAAGTGCCAGAGGGACATGGTGGGCATTTTTGAGCCGCATATGTTGACACGGCCGCGCCAGGCTTGCAGGGGATGCACTGATTCGAGTGCTTCACAGTTAGTTGCTGATTCAGGTTTGAGTGTCCTTCCTAGTAATCTCTCTTCTTTCTCTCTCTCTTCCTCTCTCTCTCTCTCTCTCTCTCTATTTCTCTCTTTCTCGCGCTGCTCACTTGGGGAGGGAAGAGGAACTCACCTTGGTTGACACGCCTGACAAAGGCATGACTGGTTAATGTGTTGCTAATGTGTTGCTAATGTGTTGCTAATGTGTTGCCAATGTAAGACAACTCACCTTTGTTGACACGCCTGACAAAGGCATGTGCGTCCCAGGCGAGCAGATGGTGCAAGCTGAAAGGGTTTGAAGGCAATGAATGATTAAAACCAAGTTTAACATTTAGAAAGAAGAAAAAAATGAATGATAAAAAACTAAGTTCAGAAAGAAAAGAGATGAAAGAGGGAGGGGGGGGGGGGATGATTTTCTCTTAGTTTAGGGAGAGCAGGTAGCGCAAGCTGGAGTTTACTTTAGCTTTTTGGTTTAGGGAGCTAAACTAAACTACCTGCTCCCCTGGGGAGCAGGTAGCGCAAGCTGGAAAAGTTAACAGAAAAGAGCGGAATGAGAATGGAGACGATGTGTTTAGGGTTTAGGGTTTAGGGTTTAGGGTTTAGAGAATGCAACCAATGTGTCGCGGCAGCAAGAAGAGAACGTGCTGTTCAGATTAGTAATTAGCAGAGCTTTTTGCGAGCAATTTTTCTCGTTATAAAGTGTTTGCGAAGCTTCGCAAACACTGCTTCGAGACAGAGACTAATAAACTCTCTCTCCCTCTCTTTCTCTCTCTCTCTCTCTCTCTCTCTGTTTGCGTTCGCAAACACTGCTTCGCAAACAGATTTTTTTTGGTTTGCGAAGCTTCGCAAACACCGCTTCGCAAACAGTTCATAATGAAAATATTCAAAAAATAATTTGCAAAGCATAAACAAAAGCTCTGCTAATTATTACTGTTCAGTCCCAGAGAGCGCTGAATGCTCAGTAGAATGTGTTCTCGATAGAATGTGTTCTTATTACTGTTCAGTCCCAGAGAGCTCTCAATGCTCAGTAGAATGTGTTCTCGATAGAATGTGTTCTTATTACTGTTCAGTCCCAGAGAGCTCTGAATGCTCGAACAAGCCCTATTCAAGTGAGCTAGTTCCAGCAGATATTTTTGAGAATGCCCCCCATTCCAGATCAGCAGTGTGGAAGCAGTAATAGACATTATCAGGGTGGGTCAGGGGGAAACTGCACCAGTTGCACCGACGGGGGAAACTCGCGAAATACACTTAGTACATTCTCCTCCATCCACTGCATTGTGCCAGCCGGCTGCACATTGATAGCATTGGGTGGCGTTGGTCGGGCTCGACTTGCCGGCAGCACAAGTCAGGCACGTGCTCGCTGGAGAGACGCATGCGTTGGCTTCAAGCGTTAGGAGATGTGCGCAGTGTGTGATGCACAGGGTGAAGAATTGGGGAGCCAGCATCCAAAATTGTTTGAGGCTTTGCAGATAAATGTTCCAGCTGTGTATGGTTTGATCGAGTCGTTTGTGCGTGCACGTGTGTCTGCGTGCATTATTCTGACATATTGTTGTACATGTATAAATGTGTGTTTGCGTGCGCGCACCGTTTGCATTCTCTGCATATTTGCCGTTCGCGCACAAGGTGCAGGAAGTGACCGAGCCCAATGAGAACGTTCCAGGAGCGCATGGCAAACAGCCGTCAAATCCGTCCGGTGCACGCACACGTGTGTGTGTGTGTGTGTGTGTGTGTGTGTGTATGTGTTTGTGTGTGTATGCCAAGAGTTGCTGCCCTAGCCAGCCTTCATCCTTGCATTCAGTGTAGTAGTAGCCCGGCATGCACATGCTTTTGCTGCACATTGAAAATTCTCACCAGTCAGAGCCCTAGTGCATGTCCTGTACAAAGGTGCTGTTCCTACCTGTAGAGTAGAGATTACTTTTGAGAATCTCTCGCCTGCACGGGACACAGGTTGCATTGCGCAACGTCACGTGGTTCGGGCGACACTTGAAGCACAGGGAGGGCTGGAAACTGTCACACAATGCATTGTAGTGATTCTCAGATCCCAGATTATCTTCATCAGACTCAGATGGGGACTTACTAAGGCTGGATGTCGACGACACCCGGGTCCCATTTCTGAGCACAATGGTTTCGTTCCAAAATACGGATGCACACCAGGCTCGGTTGAATTCGTCTAGCTGCGGGCTTGCAGTCGCAAAATAAAACCCCGCAGATCCGTTGAAGAGCTCGAGAGCTTCCATCAAAAAGTAGGGGTGCATTTTGTAGTCTAGCAGTCGCCCCCCCCAGAGCATGCAAGTAGTATTGGCGTGAACGAAGTTGTGGATCTGTCGGCGGTAGCAGACATTGTCTGCACAAGCGACGACGCACGAATCATCGCACTGGCAATCGAATTGATCGAAAAGTTGCTTGTCCTGCCGGCTTGTCCTGCCAGATACTGCGATACCGCTGCTGCTGCACGGCAAGCACTCCGTCGCGCCACCCAGTGCATACTTGGCCTTTGGACACGCTGTACAGCGGCGAGTTGGAGGCACGACGATGGCTTGTAGCTCGGGATTTATCTCGCTAGCTCCACCAGCTGTCTCGCTAGCAGGCCAGCGATGCAAGCGAGCTTTCTCGCTCGCGGGTGGGCAGAAGCTTGGCGGGGCGCATTGCGGGTCAGAGGGCGTTTTGAGCGAGTTGTTGGCACCAGGGTAAGAGAGGAAGGTATTGGGTGGACATGGGCTGCAGCGTGCTTCCCAGGCTTTGACAGCATATCGGCTGTAATCTTGGAAGTAGATTTCCACGTGCTCGTGCCCTGGAGCACAGAAGGTGCAGCTTGTCGCTGATGTCTCGCCCACTTTGGCCGTGTAAGTCCCGTTAGGGCACATTTTGCATCCCCTAATTTCTGTTTGAAGTGTATGAGTGTGAGCGAGTGGGGAACGGGTGAAGTGGGAAGGGAGGGAAGGCAGGAGGGAGGAAGAAAGGGATGAAGGAAGTCTATCAGTTGACGGATGTGTTATCCTGTCGGTTAACACATCACAGACTCGTTTCCATGGTCATGCCCACGCACTGGGAAGTCCAAGGCTTACCTTGCTCAACATTGATCGGAAACATGTTTGCCAGATAAGTGCCTGACAAGCACGCAGTGGTGGCACTAACGGCAAAGAAGCTCGGCACCGGAAGGCCCTTGCTCGTCAGCGATTGCGTCAGCTGGTCCTTTCTAAGCGCTTTGATCACAGGCCCAGCGTCCTGCGTTGTGATTTCCACCTCTAACTCTACGGCCGATGCCAGCAGACGGCGCAGGCGGCGCGAGACTTCTGTGACGGACTTGATGATGACATCTTTGCTCGTGACACTTGGGCCCGCGGCTGTGGCGATGGCATCCACGAACAAGTCCTGCTGTGCGCGGAACTCGGAGGCCGTTATTGGCATCGACAGCTGGAGCTTGATGAGCGCGGGTGTCCCGGCAGCCATTGTGCTCTTACAATCATCTAGGGACCTTGAACCCAGCTGGCGAGATACGAAGAGTTCTGGACATGGTACACAAGTGCTTGCGCCCAATCCACCCATGTACGTATCTAAAGGACAATCCAAACAATTTAAGGCGTCAGGCACGTAATACGTGCCGGCCGTGCAGGATGCTGGGCAGCGCGGGACGTCTGAGATAATGTTGGCACTGTCGACTCCAGGAAAGTCGGGCAGGCACCCAATCGATGTTCCACGGAGGTACAAGTTGGCGGCCTTGATCTCTTTTGCCACCAGCTCCGGTATGCTGGAAATGGGATTTTTGTCGAAGTACACGTTGGTGGCAACATTTGCCGACCCCGAAAGACGGTAAATTACTCCGGCGGGAATCTGATCGAATTTGTTGGAGGAGAGATTGAGCGAGACGAGGGATGACAAGTCCCGAAATATGCCAGTCGAAAGATTCGTCAGCTCATTGTTGCTCAGATCTATCGAGATCAATGCATGAAGGCCTTGAAAGACGCCTTCAGAAACTCTCGAGATTGAAGCCAATGGAGAGCCTCTCAGGTTGAGCGTTTCGTTGCATGGTGCAATAGCTGTGTTGCAGGTGCCAGAGCGCCTAAGTTCACGGTGTATTACGTAGAAACTGCAGTCACCACATGCTGCAAGCGCGCTTTGAACGACGATGATGGAGACAACTGCCGTGTCTTGGCCAGGCACGATGTATCCTTGACATTCGAACACCGCGTCACCTGCAATGCATTCGCTCTCCACGCTGATGAGCACAACACGAAAATTGACGGTGCTGAATCGACCCACCTCTTGAGTGTCGATTCTCAGCGAAGACGAGCTATTGCCTGCTGGTATCAATAAGTGCAAAGACGAAGCAGAATAGTCGGTGTTTAGCTGAGCCGTGCCGTCTTGCAGCGAAAACGTCAGTCGCAACGCTCCCAAGAGCCATCCACTGCGCGTCACGTTCACAAAAGCGGGAGACCCAACTTGAATGTTGACAACAGGTGTCACTGACACATTTGAAGCCGCCTCGTCGTCATTTGTTATCGTGAACCAGACTGTGTCCCGGCCATCGACAATAGAATAGGTCGCACTCTTCAGGATGACGCGAAATTTCTTGTCTGATTTACCGAAATTGACGTCCTTGTTGTCGGACACTACTAGCGTGAAAGACTTGTTCACTTCGCCTGGATTAAACCCCACGAAGCCTGAGACTGCAGCAAGATCGTTCGGGGCTAGGATTGAGCTTGACCCAGATGATAGTGCCTCCCACTGCACTCCCATCCATTCGTCGCTGCCGTCGTGATCAACAGCACCGTCACTCTTCCTCACTAACTGCACGTCAAGCGAGATGCTGCCTGAGCCTTCTTCGACCGTCCTGTTGAAGAGAGATGAAGACGCGAATCCAATCGCAAAGCCACCTATCACAGACGCCAACGACGCTTGCTCCGAAATCGAATTCTCCGATGCTTTCACCCGCAAGATTTCGAGGAGGGTCTCGTTGACAGGAGGGGCTTCATCTGGTGCAACAGGCTGCGGAGGAGCCTTTCTGACGGTCATAGTTCCCTCTACTACTGTAAAATTTCCAGACGAAGAAGCTGCGGTCTCGGCTGCCTCCTCAACCCTCTCTCCAATGTCTTCCATAGACAAGGCTTTGTCTGTTGTTTTGCGCGCAAAGGAGGGCTCACTAAAGGGGCCACAATTCTGCGCTGTGCAGCCCCTCACTCGAATCTGGTACGCTGTAGATGCTGTGAGGTTTGTCAGGTAGGTAGACATCTCACCAGCTGAAGACTGTGAGTTGCTGACGGAAGTTATCCTCACTACTGCGGTGGATGTTGCATTCAAAATTAACACCTCATAGTGCACGATAGGAAGGCCGAACCCATTAGCTGAGATCCACTCAGCAAGTATGCTGGTTTCCTCCTCCATAGACAGTACAGGCGGCTCTGCAAGCTTTGCGGGACCCTGCCAGCAGATTGCAGTGGAACAACGCCAACCCAGCAGCACGCTTTTGCATGAAATGCATGCCACGTCCAGTCCGTTGTCACAAAATTCTGTGCCTTCTAGGATGCCGTTGCCACACGTCTGACACATCGAGGCGCCAGCAGCATCTTCGACGCAAGAAGAGTTAGCTTCTACCACGCAAGAGCTGCTGCAGCCGTCTCCGTCCTCCTCGTTCCTGTCGTCACAACCCTCTTTCCCATCGAGTCGAACGCCATCACCACAGGGAACGACACAGTTGCTGACGACCGCATGCGGTATTGCGCCATGTGGTGTGTCTGCACACTGCCAGGCATGTTCTACTTCGCACTTGGTGTCACAGCCATCACCTGCGATGTTGTTTCCGTCATCACAGCCTTCTTTCATTTCTCTGGTGCCGTTCCGGCAGCCATTGCTGCACACATCGCCACTGCTGGCCTGTGAGCACGCAAACCCAGCTTCGACAATGCAGTTAGACGAGCATCCGTCCGAGGAAACAATATTGCCGTCATCACATTCCTCAGAACCTTGCCGCAAGCCATCACCGCATTCGGTCAACGTGTACAAGTCTTCACTCCAAGGGCTCCATGAGCTAAAGCCACCGTAAGAATTTGCCCTCGAACGGCACACAACCTTGCTATACGTGGTCATTCCCCCAAGATATGACTTGAACAAATACGCTGGAACGGAAATTATTGGTAACGTCAATCCGCTGGAGATACACTCCACTTCCCACGCAGTTGTCTTGTTATACTTGGCGTCGGGGGCCGTGAGCCACGTGGCGGGGTACCATTGAAGCATAACACCTGTCTGAGTAGTTCCAGTCGAAGCCAGTTGAGGCGAAGGTGGGGATGGCATGTGCACATTTTGAACATATACTTTTATCGATCTTGCGGAGCCTAGCGATGAATTGGCGGCTTCTGTAAGCATGACAGTGAAGCGCAGAATTGAGGCAGTATAGCCTGGTTGCCTTAGGACTTGCACCTCGATACTTTTTGTCACCTCTTTCGACTCGAAGGTCACAAAGCCCGAATCAGTTTGGAAGTTTTCCCCAGGCACGGCACTGTCTGCAGAACGATTTGTCACTGTGAAAGCTACCCCACATTTCCCGTGGATATTCACTGATCGCTCGAGGATGATATTCATGACTTCGACGTCTTCCAGCACCGTAATATCTCCAGTCTTCAATGCTATTTGAGGGCTTGGTTCCACCTCAAACTTTACTGTCGTTGAAGCCGCCAACAGGTTGCGCGAGGACAGTAAGCTACGATCTGACGCGTGCGACGGTATCGACGGTAGCGCTTGACGACGAGCATTTCCAGCCACCACGTCCACGATCGTGATGCGATTGACATCAATTCCAAGTGTAAATGCCAAATTCGATAGGAAAGAGTCTTTGACCTTGTAAAAATTGTCGACCGATGTCGAAACCCCCATGCTGACGGAGACTACGGGCATGGACCTGATCTCAATGAAAGAGTCTGGATCATGGGCTGCTACAACAATTTCGAGCATGCCTTCAGATCTGTCGAAGCGGTTCGAGCCATGCACATTCGATGGTGTCATGCACTTGAACGAGGCCGCAGTCATGGCCCCAATGTTGCATGAATCCTCCAAGTGAACATGCTGATCAGTGTAACCGCCCGCCGCGTTATTGCTCGACAATTTCCCGTCGATAACTAGCTGCGCCTTGCTCTTGCCGTCCAATTTGTTCAAGTCTTCCACAAACGATGGTCCCACGTACACCTGCAGGCGCATCGATGACTGATAGTAGATCCTGACGATGATTTTCTCCTTACCCTTTGCTGAGGGAAGGTGCAAACGCATGGTCTGCGGGTTGGTGCCCGTAAAATGGACAGTATTGGATGACGCAACCTTGACGACAGACCAAAACGTCATGAGACGCTTCAGGCATGTGTAGCTGAAGCACCAGCCTGCCATAGCAACACATCAGCAACACATTAGCAACACATTAGCAACACATCATGAGACGCTTCGAGCATGTGTAGCTGAAGCACCAGCTTGCCATAGATTTTTCATACATACACACGATTAATCTTATGTCACAGTAGGAAGAGACGACGTGGATTAAGACGGGATCGCGCGTCAAGAGCAACATGAAATATGGCGAGGTGCATAAAAGCGGGGGCATGTAGTTACCGTGGTCCTGGCAGCCGTTTAGCAAATTTGTGTATCCATTGCTGGACACTGCGACAGGCGAGATACGCCTGATTTCGTGGTCCTTGTCCATGTTTTCAATGACTAGCCGTGTGTACTTTGAGCTAGGGCACTTCCAGGCATTCCAAGCATTTAGCAGGGTGCAGTTGGTACGTGGAATCCCAAAACCGTTTTTCAGCCATTTCTCCTCCATTGGGACCGCCACACCCCTCTTGTCAACCCACATTACGGCCGGTACATTTGGATACCATGTGTCGCCCCAGCCAATTTCACTGCTGGTGCCTGGCCCGCTGATGACCCACGAAGGTACAAATGCACTTGTCATGTAAGCCTTGTTTACAACATCCTTGAACGGAAGGCCGAAGAAGCTGCCCTCGGAGAACTTGTCAGCACGAGGCAGAATTGAGCCACCAAAGCCGCCGATAAACGTCCCGTCTTCATCGCCAATCAGAGCTTGACGCGGTCCATCGCAATCCATGTCTATACAATCGTCCTGCAATGCGATGTTTATTCAGGTGCGTTCAGTTTGCATGCGTACGCAAGCACTGAGAATGCACGAGGAAGGTGTGGAGAGCATTTTTGGTGCCTAAGAGTGCATTATACGAGTACCTGAGCTATCCAAGACTTCTGGGGGTCAGGGAAAAACGCCAATGATTCTTCTGCAACCTGAAATTGTTTAATGTTTGTAGTGAACACCGGTGCCGAGGAATCTGGATTCCTATCTGGAATGCCTGAAATCGCAAAGTCACGAAGGTTTGCTCGTGCCCCTTCGCTGCACGGCTTATCGAATCTGGCAAAGGTAACACCGTCTAATTCTGTATGGCCATACAGGGCTGGATATCCTCCTGCTGCCCACCAAGGAAAGATGATCGGAGCATCGTTTGCTTCTGAATGAAACGCTGAGATGTATATCCCGACATGATTCGGTGGGAGATGCCAGCACCACGCCATATAGAACTTGCATGCGTGCAGACTAGGCTTGGTGTTTTGGCAATGCCCGTTATTACTGTGCCCAACGACCAGGGTGTTAAGGATCAAAACCTTTGAATCCATGATAGTATGGTCCAAGGAAGCTGCGCCACTTAAATGTAATGAGATGCCAACAGTGCAGTCTGCCAATCTTGCGTTGATGATATTCACGTAAGGTATAAACACTTCGCTGTAGATCCCATATTCCCAGATTTTGAACGCAGTAAAATTGGTCAGCTGCGCACATCCATTCGCTCGTCGCGGCGTCCGATAGTGATCAAACCAGTAGCCTGCCAATGATGAGTGCGCTAGATTGCCGACAAAGGATGTCGTGTCTCCACATTCCACTCCAGAGCCAGAGAAACCCGCACGTTCGCTGCCTGCAGCAACGTTGTTATGCAGCATGGTGTTTGCGCCCCCATCGTGGAACATACCGATCATTGCCTCGAGCTTGCGAGTTGCTAGAGGAATTCCTTTGCCCTGATGAATTCAAAACACGACAACTCACAAGATCAGAATAATGGACACAAGCCATCATCTTTTGTGATACCTTTTGTTTACGTGTGACTGAGTCCTGCAATACACACACAAGACATGCACGCACAAAAACAGAAACAGAAACAAGAACACACACGTACTTATTAATAAACCTGAATAGCTCCACGGTGCGTGTTCCAAAAGATGCCAACGCAAGCCAAGTTGTTGGAAATGACATTGTCGTGGCCGCCCACCACGCGCAGAGCAGGTAGGTGAGTGCGGAAGATGAGGTTACCATCGATGATTGCTGCGTGACTATTCTGGATATCAATCGCGCGGAAGTATCCACGATTCATGGTAGAGTTGGTGACGCTCACATTGGCGTCCTGCAGATTGATCAGCTCAAGACCGGCTCGCAGATTATTCTGCCCATAGTAGCGCATTTCGATATTGTCTAGTTCCATGCTGCCTGAGAATTTCCTACGATGGCCATTCTGACACTGCAAGTAGTCGTCGCAAAGGATGTATTCTTCGTCGTACGCGCCAACCAGGATTGATGCCCCAAACTCGTACGCAGGACCAATGCAATCAGACCTGCAGGTCAGAGAGCTCTCTCCTACTTCGCAGAGTCCGTTTCCGCATGCAGCAGTCGAGGAAAGGCTGGGTTGCTGGGCATTCCAGAAACGGTATGGAGCGTCCTCACCTTGACCTTCGCCCTGGATTACGATGTTGCGAGAAAGCACGCCAACGCGAGATTGCATTCGAATGTCTTGAATGCCATAGGTCTCCATCGCGCCTGAGTAGTGCAAGTATTCGAGAGGCTCTAAGAAATGTATAATGCTGTTGCCCAAAGATGTGCGGGTGACAGAAACAATTGCACGAACTTCAGCTTGGTGCATATCGTAATCAGTTGGTGTTATCACGATTTCATCGCCGATCGTCCAGCTTACATTCGGCTGAACCTGAATTGAGGTCGAGCCTTTGGCAGCAGTGATCTCAAGGGGGATGAACGTGTGGCTCAATGGCCGTCCCTTGGCGACGAGGGTTCCCATTACACCCAGGACGCCCGAGCCCATTTTCAATGCCTGCTTCCCTAGCGTTAGTTCAGGCGTCTCTCGCGGGTCCTTTCCGTGCACAGAGGAAAGCTGCTGGTTAGTTCCCAGCAATGTGATAGTAGTCAGGCCCTCAAAGGCACCCAAAATGCGCCCTTCATGATCGCAATTTGCAATGATGAGGGATCCGCCCTTTATTTCGATCCAAGTTGCTGTGAGGTTAACGGCAGAGGAGGAGTTGATCAGAAGGGTGCCTTCAATGACAAGGTGCCCCAGTTTGGGAGTGCTAACGTCAAGCAATACCTTGCGCCAAGGGGGAATCCAAACATTTTCAAAATCTGATGGCACATTGGCGGCCCATTTCTGCTGCTTCACGATTTTGTAGACCTGTCTACTGGGGGAGCTCTTCGTGAGGTCAATCTCGAGCGTATTGAGGGGATTTCTCGTGCTGTCTGTTGTGTTGAACCAGGTTGTGCGCTGGGACCACGCTGTAAATGAGGCAGGCACTTCAATTTTAGGGGGCGGCGGAGGTGGCCAGCACCCACTCGAGGGGCACGGTTTTACCTGAGATTTGGTCAATTCATGCACATTAGTATTTCCTTTCCTTGTCATAAACAGTGTGAACAAAGCTCCATTACCATCGTCGTCAAGTTTGATGGTGTATTCTTTGCTTTGTGCGCTTGATTTTAAAACAGGTATGTCTCCTCCCTGTCCAATCCCCAACTCGTAAGAACCCATCATGTCGAAGGATACCATTCCATTCTGCGTGGAAGCCCAATTCAACATTGCTGTCATCTTGCCGCAAAAGCCCACTATCGTCGAGCACGCGGACATATTCTGGAAATAATTTGATGGATAGGCATTTAGGCCAGTCTGCATCCAGTAGGCAGGTCTCCCATACACGTCAGAAACTTGCCACTGAAGAAGGCGGTGTGTGAACATCATTGCTTCGCCTTTGCGCAAATCCCACACCTGCAGGTCAAACTCTTGAGGATCCGCCATTTCATTCTCCATCAAATCCTGTGTGAGATGCTACGTCATTCAAGGTATTACACAGCAAATCTATAGCAAAGCTAATAGGAAAACTGTTGCATAGCACAGAAACTCTATGAGAAAGCAATAATACTAATAGCAAAGTTGTGACACAGAAACTAATGAGAAAGCAAAACCTGTTGTAAGTTGTAGCGATAGCCGTCCGCAGCCAGCCACACGTGGCCCTTGTCGAATTTTTTGAGATACGGAAGGCAGCTGCATTCTGACTTCATATCTTGGCAGGTGTTGACATCCGCAGTCCACGGTGGCCTTACGCACAGGGCTTTTCCGATCCACGAACTTGGCTGATGGATGTAGTACCTGCACCAAACTTGTATTATTTCAAGGACAAGGACAAGGCAGGATAGGGAATAGGCACGTTTGGAGGAGGAGGAGGAGGCTTGAAGTAATGGCAGGCAAGAGCGCTGATTTATATGTCAATATTACAATCTAATAATGGCAGGTGAGTTAGACAGCATACCAAGTTTAGGTTCAGCACGTGTTTAGGTTTAGCATGTGTTTAGGGCAGTGCACACATCAACACGAGTTAGACAGCATACCAAGTTTTTCTAAAGGTGAGGCCTTCGCACACGGATCCGCCGCTGCCCTTGGTCGACATGGATGACGAGCTGCACTTGCCAGGCGGCAGCAGCGGTGAAGTACCGACAAAGGACGAGCCCTTGATGGTGCCCCCACGCGACCAATTTTCGCGTATGCCGCTCCCAGTCAGCGATCCGTCGAGATCGTAAAAGAAGGCTTCATGAGGATGCCGGAAGAGTGCACGCTGCGATGAATTTACGAAGCGCATACCCTCAAAGCGTGTTTCAGCTGCCCCGTCTCCAAGGACTGGTGATCCGCCTCGTCCGCAGTGGGCGCAACCCCGCAGACAGGCGTGCTTGAAGTTGACAAATGTCACGTTCGATACCGACATGCCGCCTCCTGCGAGAACGTTCCAGGGAAACAAGATTCCACCCTCCATAGGGCCGCCCATTTCCGTGAATCCGTCGAACGAGTCTTCGGCTGCGGCAAATGAGCGCGCAAGTGGAAGACCGGTATAATCCACGAACAAACCATTCCGAATAAAGCATACGTTCCAATTTTGGACCTCGGTGGACCGATATTCAGACACATGCTGGCCATTTTGTACTGCAATGACTCCGTCAACACCAATCTGACCTATCACGGTCGCTGTCCAGCCAACCTTTCCATTGCGCCATACAAAGAGATCTTGGATCACTGAAGGTGCGTTCGGTTTGTAAACATCGAAGATACGAAGGCCATACTTGCCGTTTGAATGAGCCTCATTGCCCCGAAAATCAATCATGGGGATGTTGATTGGATGCACATCGGGCGTATTCACTGACGTTCCTGTTGCTGACATCTCGGGGCGAAACCATATGCCGTATCGTCGCGCAGCTACAGCGTGATTTCGTACAATGTAGTTCCTGCCTGAAACGATCCAAAAGCCCGCTGGTGTCTGGTCCGTATTGAGCAGATTCATCGAGGGAATGGTCTTGATGGCCAGGTTGTTCTCGAGGCGATTGTATTCCTCGGGCCCATCTTCAATGAAAAATGTATGGCCCATGACCTGATACGCCGTATTGCTCTCCAGCCGCAAAAAGTTTACGCCGTGGATTGCCACGCCTCTGCACAGAGTCGCGCGCGCGTGCATGTGATTTCAAAGCGGATGGCACCAAAACATATATATTCGTCCGCAGGTTCACATTAGCAACAAACTGGGTGGCAATTTTCAATTTCTGCAGGGGAGTCAGCAAGACACACACAAGCTTCAAAGTCATAGGGTGGGAGTGCGCGACGGACCTATTCCAGGAATGGTGCACCGAAACGTTGCGCTGAAAAGACTCGCGCAGGTTACCAACCATGTGCCAATGAATGGCGTATCGCCCTAATCTGAAGGCCTGGCCTGCATTTCTGATTTCGAAGTTCGCGATTCTAACCACGAGGCTTTCATGACCTGGAGAATGTTGTGATACATATTGTGACACACATGACATACACACACACACTGACACACACACACGAACGCCTGCGCTATATGTAGACATGTATATAGATGTACAGGCCCGTGAATACACAGATGCACATACCTGGGGAATGAAAAAACATTTGCCCGCCAAATTGATTGCAACTCAGTCTAGTCACGCCATCATCTGCAGTGTCAGCCAACGGGCACAAGCTTTCGTCATGGTCACCTTGGATCACTATGTTCCTCGAAAGCAGGGAAACTTCAGCCCGAAACGGAATTCGTTTCCCATCAAAGAGTGCAGTTTCACCAAGGTGCGGAAAGGTGAGTGAGTCGCTTTGGGTGCATTTCTTAGGCAAGCCCGAAAAGCCGTACTCGGGGCACACACGGATATCTTTCAACTGCACACGCTTCCCATCGTCAAGCACTGCAGCAACGGTGGCCACTTCTGAATGAGACGACAGAGGGCTCTCAAAATCTGTGGTAGCTATCACAATCTTGCTGTCGACAGGCCACTTCACCGCGTCCTGCAGCATTATTTCACTTTCGCCGGGCAGAACAGTTTCTGCCAATTGAGTCCATGCCACCTGCGGCGCGCCATGAATATCCATTTTGCATTCATAACAAGCTACAACCTTGGCCCCAAACGTTGGCAAATCTAATGACTTGGGGTGTCCGTACAGGGTGATCAGAACATTCTGCTTGAAAGGTTCCTCTTCAGTTCCAATTTCCAGTGTGCCACCTCGCAGCAGAATGTAGCTTGCCGAAAGCTTAATGTCCTGGCGATCAAAAATCAGCGACCCCTCTATCAGTATGAGATAGAACCGCGGAAGACTCTGATCGAGCAAGACAATCTGGCCCTCAGGAATGTGCACGGTATCGGTGCAATCTTTATCATCTACCCACGAGCCGCATCCTGTCGGCGGAGCCTTGCCTCCCCATGTTGTTCTCGCGCCCCAAGTGTCGACATACCAAAAAGTGGCTGCGTCCGAGGCTACGGTAGACCCAACACCGTCGATGTCCACTCTCACATGCTTCAAACCTCCGTGCAAAATGCCTGAGGCAGAGCTGACACACTGTATCTCCTGCTGACCTGCCGAGATTTCAGTCACGCTCTTGACGGCGCACGCAAAAGGCCCAAGCGATACGGAAATCTTGGATTTTTCCGCCGAAAAAAAGCGCCCAACCACGGTTACATCCGAGCCACCAGCAGTGGTCCCTCGCTTGGGAACAACCAATGACACCTGCGGTGTCATATGGATTTGAGCTGTGAAAAGATTAGGCTTACTAACCGAAGTTGAAGTGCGTTTGTCACGGCAGCCGCGGACATGGATTTCTCTGATCCCATATCGGACATTACCAGGGGCAGGACGGAGCATTTCAATCCTGAGGCGCAAGTTCGGGAGAGATGAAAGAGTCGCGTTTGCACGACTGCATGATGCTCCAGGCCAGTGGGCATCGCAGAGACAAGAAGCACTGATGCCATGGCATTGCCCATGTCCAAGAGACAAATAGTCGAGTGCTCCGTCTCCAAATAAGTTCTTGGCAACCTGAAACCAAGATTCGCCGTCGATTGAAGCCGAGATCAAGTACTCGCGAGCATGGTTCTCTGTCCATATTATTTCGATGTCGTGAATCGACAACGTATCGACACTCAGTACTGTCATCGTCAGATTTGCCATGGCACTGAGACCCGAATCCCAATATGTGTCAATTTCATCGTCCACCGCCATGTAGGCAGGGTTTCCAGTCACTCCACAGCACGGAATCAAGCCCGTGCGTGCCTTATTCTCGACCTGCTCGTAGCGCCCATTACTTGCAACATCGACTTTCCACTCCCACTCCGGGTACCATGAGGATGAGTATGAAGTACCACTGACCTGCATCCAGTTGTTATAGTGGCTCGAATCTGGGTTTAGACCGTTTCGTAACACTTGATAAGGGACCATGATCTCAAATGCGGGAACACGCGGGGTTTGAATTCCAAAAAAAGGTTGCAATTGGGAGCCAGAAAACGATGGTCCTTCCACCAACAGCTCTTTATCTTTTCGGCAGAGTCTCAACCCGATTCCCGCGCAGGCGATTCGTGCTTCTTCGTATTTCAGCGTGGGACGGTTGTTGTCCAGCAGTCTTCTGTAAAGGTAGGGTTCTTCATTGCCGTCGCCAATGTCTTCCTGCTGTGAAGGCTGCTCAGGCACATCGCTTGCAGATGCCCTTGCTGCAAATTTTACAAACGCCATCTTGCACTTGGAAGGCATTACAATATCGCTTGGGGGTGAGACCGATACCATCACTGGACAAGAGAGGTTGGCCCTTAAGTCCAGATGCATTGTCATGTTAGCGAGTTCGAGCCTCAATCTGGGAGCATACTTCTTAGAGTAATCTGCCGACATTATGTTGCAAGATGAATCAGGCAGCAATGGTAATGGGTGACCATGAATAAATGTTCTCTGCCGCAAAATCAAGGTCATAGCATTCCCAGCACGCCAGCCTGGACGCAAAGTCACTTGGTTAATAAGCTTGCTGAGATCAGAGGATTCTTGTGATTCAGCAAAGAAACGCCATCGCTCCGTCATAATCCAGTCTTCATGGGCTTCGCTCAGATTCCGCAACCCCAAGCTGCCTCGGTCGGACGCGTCTAAAGGCTGGGAATCATCGGCGGCTTCAATCCAAAGTCGCATTTGCGAGCCCTTAAGGCATGAGTTGTCTGCAGCACGAACTTGCAGGCGAGCACTTGCAATCCTCATGCCCTGCGCAATATCAACGGAGCTGAAGCGTAGGTAAATCACGCTGGTGGACCATTCATCTCGACCGGGCTGCAAGCTGGGGGACAGCACACCACCTGAAAGTACTATGGCTTTGCTTGCAACATCCTCAATACCGTCATCGTCGGATACCGAAATAGCAAGGATCAAGTGACGTTTGCCAGGCTCGGATCTAGTATCCACGAGTGCCTCGGGCACACATACGATCGTGGTCGTATTCGTAGAAACTACCCTGCACGGGTATCCGCACAAGTTGGCAGCTACATGGCTAGTCTCTTCAGGGAAACCGTCACCGTGAAGTGTTATAGCATACCCACCTCCATAGCCTGCCTGTGCAGGAGCAATGCTGGCGACTGAGACCAGGTAGTTGAAAGTCACCCCTGAGCTTGAAGCAAGCACACCTCCCACCGTCAGCGCTACTCGATGCTGACCACCCGGCATGCTACTGACCAAGCACAGTATCCAGCCTTCATCCCCAGATCCGCCACAGTTCTGGACTATGCAATCACTGTTAGAAAGAAAAACCTTGTTCCTCGAACAATCAGACAAATCTAATCCTCTCCCCTCGACTCTGAGTAGCGAAACAGCAGTCCCATTTGCGGGGTTGATTCGCAGTATCTCTGGTGCCGACGAATACGAAAAGTCACACGTAGTGTTTGTAGCTTCAGGGCTGCAAATTGCCGCTACACCCCCAACTTCCACAAGAACAGGTTGGTGTGAAGGAAATGGAAGCATTTTGTGGTCTGCAAACACAACATCTCGAATTCCAAAAGATGCCAGTTCGTCACGCAGGCCCTGCATTTCTATCATCAGGACACGTGCTGAGAAGGAAATATTGCCAAGGTCAATAATTTCCATCTGTTTTGCCAAATCTACTTTGCTGCGGACTACTGCTGCAACAGAATTGGTTTCCACGTGAGAGAACGAAGACCAGATCCCACGATGCAGAAACGTGTATAGATGTTGACCGTTTCCCAGCACATGAAAACCATGATTGTCCACAGCAACTGTCCATGCGACCTCTTTAGACCCTGACGAAAAGTCAAAACGCTCTTCCGAACCCCAGCCACCTCCAATTTTGGTGTTCATGATTACCTGCTGCGCAGGCAGGTGAGGTTGGAAATGAAAGAGAAGATCTCCTTTGACTGACATCCATTTGACAATAAACGACGGGACTGCCCTGATTTCCCAAGAGTCCAGTGTGCGGGTGCCAAGTCCTTGCCATTGAGCACTCCACGTTGTTCTGGGGGCAACGACTTCCTCAAGAAAGGGTGTTTCTAGAGAGCAGTTGGCAGGGTCCCTTGAGCCAGCCTTAACCCTGACTTGAGCTGCTGTCGACGCACCAGCCCAATAAATTACAATGCGGGCAATTGCGTGTGATCCACCAAGGTCAAAAACTATTTTCACCGTGTTCATTCCGGGCTGCGACAGCCAGATTGACTCCAGGTTACCATCAACCAGAGAAGAAGGCAGGGATTGCCCATACCATGAGTCCGGCAAGACCAGAATCCTGTTGTTTCTTGGATTTGTCATCATCATCGAGTCAGCTGTAGCAAATGCTCCCCATGAAAGAATCGCAGCACAGGATCGAAGCTCCTTACCTATGCACTCATCGCCAGTGCTCTCGGGCAGACCGCAGTGGCGAATTTTCTTCCAGATATGCTCGTGTTCCAGTCCAATGGCGGGATATTCATCAAGTGCTGGCGTCTCAAATAGCACCTGATGGTAGCGCGAGCTAAGCACAGGTGCTCGTCTCTGGCCAACAAATACTCTGGTGCTTGAGGTCATAGCAAAATCTGTTTGCACTTCAAATCCCGTGCCACTTATCGTGACCAGTTGCCCGCCTGTAGGGGCACCAGTGCTCAAGGCCAGCCCCGTTACACGAACTTCGTACGTGATCATCGAACAGCAGTGTGACAAAAGGTCAGCGGCATATCCTGCTGCAAACAGGACTCGCACTCTGTAGTGGCCTCCAACACCGCGTGCTAGAACACAGACAACATGCGTCTCATTCTGTTCTGTAGTTGCACACGAGATGTCTCCGACACTTACGGTCACTGCACCGTCAGTCGGCAGAGACATTCCGCTGAAGACCAACCTCGAGCCTTCTGTCACTCCTCTAGAGGTCTGAGTCGACATTGGCACAAGTTGTAAGCTGCGAATGGCAGGGGTGGTAGCAAGAGATGTCGTAATTGCACAACCAGATGGCACGCTGCAAAGAGCGATCTTGCCATGTACTGTGAGCACCAAAAGCAGTGCGCGAGATGTCGTGTTGGAGGACAACGGAATTTCGTTGAGAATGCACTCAACGACGCCGTTATAAGAGCTCTGGATCACGCAGGCATGGGTACCAAAGCGGACGGACAACTTAAGGGGATCGCTTGGCATGCCGAAACCATTGATGGTGATGCGGGTGCCCCCAAGCAGAGAGCCTGTTGCAGGAGTAATGGAACGGATGACTGAAACCCACTCAAAGGACGCACCGGAGAGTGATGCACCCAGACCTTGCAGAACTACTTTCACTGGTCCACTCTCGTGGCCTTGCTCTTGCGCAGTGCACGTGAGCTCGGTGTCAGATTGCACGGCGATTGAGCTACATAAAGTTCCGCCAAGGCTGGCAGATTCAACAGGGGCCATGGCAAAGCCGGCTCCCCGAACGGTGACAATGGTGCCTTCGAAGCCACGTGAAGGTTCAACATGAAAGACGCGCGCCATGGAGGAAGTCGTAATCTTTAGCTTGCAAAATGCGTCTGTGCAGGAGCTAAACACGTTGTGAGACTGGACTTTCAAATGAGCATGCATCGTCAGGTTGATCAATGCCGCATGCCCTGAAAGCGCCCCGGGTAGTACGGCAACGTCATAAAAGAGAGCCTCGTCCACGAGAAATTGTGCATTTCCTTGGCAGCTGCTGGGTTCCAACCACGCCATACAGGGCCCAGCCAGTACCATACTGGCACCTGTACTCGGTCGGTAAGGACTGGAAACATGCGACAAGCTCATGAGTTGGCCTTCTAGGTAGATGCGCTGCACAGCACCGTCAAAGGCTATAGCAACGTGACTCCACATGTTGTTTGGTGCGGAGGGGGTGGAGACCACTGAAAAGGCACTCCCTGCAGCCAAATAGAAGTGCCACGTCCCTGCACTCGACAAGACAATGGCAAACCCGGAGTCGTCTTCATTCACATTTTGTAGCAGCGCCGATGCTCCACTGCCGTTGCGGATCATCACCCAAATCTCTACAGTGAAAACCGGGCTGTTGATTTCCTTCCTCGACAGCTCCATCTGTGATGCTGCATCCAAAAGTGCCACGTCGCCATTTAGACTGATCCCAGACTGCACGACGATTTTGTGTGCCATGACCAAGGGATCATCGCGTGAGAAGGGAAGGTGGAGAATCGGTTTCAGACCATAGTCACTCTGGACCATTTCAGCAACATTCAATCCGTGCGAGAGAAGTGACGGCACAAGCGCTGTCAGCGATGTAGCATTGGCAGATAAAGTTTCGCATGCAACAGCGCGCTCAGCCTTGAGATAGACCTCGGTCGCATCAACGCCACTTGGGTAGGCAACAGAGTGGTTCACAGTGAGCCATTGCTCCTTTGTCAACTGTTTAAGGTCGGCACGCGCCCAGAAGCGGTAACCCTTGGACGTGTCAGTGGGTGAATTCGAGTCATCACGCGTATAGACCACATCCTGGCCGCTGGCGTGTCGGACCTGGGCCGATGTAAAGCGCTCGGTCCAGCATGGTGGATTGATGCCACTACCTTCGCCGCAGACAGGCAAGGATTCAAGTGGCACACGTGCTTGGCAGACTCCAGGGCGCAGCTGCAGAGCTCGAGCCTCTGCGTCGCACGCCTTTTGAAGATCGGCTTTGATAGCGTCTTGGCCAAGATCTGCAGGTTGAGGTAGCGCGCCAGGCCAGTACCAGGGATAGTGATGAAGAAACAGATTTTCGGCCACGGACGGACAAGCGGTAGGGTCCCAATCGACAAAAGCAGGATCAGTGCAGCGATCAATACTTCTACCAACAACGCCCCGGCGGTGCATTTTCACCACCCACTGCCGTGGGTAGGTGCGGTCGAGTGATCGCCCTGGCGCATGATCGATGGAGTAAACACTGGCTGAAAGGACGTCTGAAAATGCTTGCATAATAGCAAGCTGCACCTGGGCCGCGGTTGCGTTCAAGGGAAGATCTTCTGTTTCTTTACCCCCCAGCTGCAGCTTGAACTGACCGCCGGGCAACGGCATTGCTTTCTGTAGTCTTTGTATGGTAACATTTCCTCCGATTACACCCGAATCATCAATGACGGGCAATGAGGGACTGCCGTTGAGATCCAGAAACGTGATATCCCAGTACATCTGACCGCTATTTGAGATATGTTTTTCTATTTTGACATTGTTATAATCTGGGTAGGCTGACAATTCTTTTTTCATATTCGAGGTTACTGGTACAAGAATGCTCTCACCGTTGCCTAAAACCAAACTAAAATTTCCAAAGGGAGCGACTCCTTTGGTAATTTCTGTTACCACAATGCCGGTTGCAGAGCATTCGGCATGAAGTGACGCGCACGTGAGACCTTCGAAAAGGCCAACATCTCCGAGATCGGCAGAAAATTGTACCTGCCAGCCCGTTTGGAATTTCACCACGCTCACCGATGGAGAAGATTCGGGCATCAACCTCCTTAATACAGTCTCCAGTTCTCGCCTTTCTATCGTCTTTGAAAGGCGTTTCGTATGCCGGCCGAATAGTGCCAGAGTGAAATATAAGGAGTTGTCCAAAAAGGACAGTCTCTGTACTTCACTGACAAATCGGGCTTTGAGCACGAGACGATGAATTTCGAGCCTGAAAAAGGTGGTATACACACCAACCGTAAATGTTTGCCAGCCCGAAATAGCAATCACAGGTGTCACGTGCTTCTCACTGCTCGGGCCGCTTGAAAATCCTGCTCCACTCAGGGTAATTTGAAGGCCACCCCCAAATCCGATCGACTCCACGGGGTTTAGGACATCTGTTACCGACAGTTCGTACTGAAAATGAGGAGCACCTAATGAATTAGACGTGCCAAATCCATCTACGATCACCGTCACCGTTCCAGTACCAATTCTGCCGACGCCTGCGACACATTTCAGAATGGTATCAGAGGCTTCCGTTACTGCACACAAAGAACCCGACACCAACACTGTGTTCTCATGCAACCTTGTCGAGAAACCAGTGCCAGAAATCGTGACTTGAAAACCCCCACCAACTGCTCCTTTGTCTGGGGCTACACTTGAACAAGTGGGCACAGACTCGGAAATGGAAGAAATGCTTGCTGTTGTATTGATTCCGTTTGCAAAGCTCATTTGCAATTCGAGGGCTGAAAGCAGATGCCGCCTCCTCTGGCCAGAGTCTGCCTGGGCACCGAGCTTGCATTGCAATTCGCGAGCTGACACTTTAATTGGCTCGCATCGTGTGCCATCTATTGTTGTCAGTGTATTGGCGGACAGCCTAGGACTAAATCCTGCTCCATGAATAGTGAGAACGTTAACAACGTTTCTGTTGAGGCTCGACGGCGTCACACGTTCAATTTGCAACTGGTAATTGAAGAAGAGGCTGCCACGAGCTGCACCCTTGCCGGGTACCACAACCTCGATAGTATGCTGACCCGCAGCGACAAAGGGAAAGGAAAGTTGGCAGATAATTTGCGTGTCATTGGCCCAGCTCACAGCACAGTCATACAGTGTTTCTAATGTTACACGGGCCACTGCATCTGCAGGTAACTCCGACGGCGGTAAAAGGCCATTGCCCGAAATCGTGACAGAGTACGTGCCTATTCCGTTTTCCTCTGAGATTAGACGGGTCACTGTCGGTGTGAGGGTATCATTGAATATGAAACGGCACGTGGATGCATTGTAGGAATCCTGTTTACAGCCGGCCACTCCCTTGTTCACAAGTACTTGGAGATGAGTACCATTGACAGCCTCGTGCATATAATCCACCGAAATAGGGCCCATTAGATGACCGCCGTCAATGTAATGAAATACCTGCACCACGGCTCCTGCTTTGGAAAAATTTCTGTTCGAGGCGCCATCTTCTTCGACAAGTTTTGCAGACATGAGTGGAAGATCTCCTGCAACGTCAACGAACGTGATGAGCCACCCAAAACCAGTGTTACATTTTCCTGTTCGGGTCACTTGGACATTGCCCATTGCACCCATATCCTCAAATCTGGATTTCACTTCATCTGCTGTCGCGTATGGGCTGAACATCACAGTGCTGTCTTTCATGCTCAATACGATATTGCCTCTAATTTGCTCAGAGTGTGACTGAACCTGAGCCACTTCAGCCTCCGTGAGCTCTGCGGACACATCGAGCTCGAGCGCAAAATTTGCAGTGGGCTGTGAGCAGTCGTCGGAAGTAAGGTGCACTAGCCAGGAGCGCTCATCGCCCTTCTGCTCCTTAGTGACGCGGACAAGTCGCAAAGGGCTCGTCGAATCTCTGGTCGGTATCTGTGGTGACCGTAATGCGTCAGCTGAATGTAAAACCTCTGTACTGATGTGCTATCATTATTCATCCATGAATATTCGCATTGGTATTGCACCTCATTCTGTATCGCTCTCTGCTCACACTAAGTCACACGCAAGCACCTGCACGCAATTGCGTGCTTGTTGATGACTTTGCAATCATATCGAGAACAGCTCTCCAAAAAATCTCATGACAAAGAGCGACTTACCTTGGGGTACTGCGTTTGTATGACCGTCCGGGGCGTGCTGGATAGAGCGAACTCATCGATGTAAAACTCGTTGCTCGCGTAAGAGGATTGTGGTACCTCATGCGTCCAGAAAATGATGTCATTCACTATATGGTTCTGCCCGGAAAACAGATGGCCATCCCCTGCGGCAGCGGCAGCATCGAGCATGTGCTGTAGATTCAGGCAGTCATAATGCCACTCATCATCCGCAATCACGTTCCATGTCCCGACTTTAAAGTGATTTGTATAGTGCGAGGTACTGGTGAGATACAAAGTTTTCCACGCTTCCTTGTTCAAGAGATGGCCCAGACTGTTCCGGAGTTTGATTTTTAGCAAGAAAGCTAATTTTGTCGTTGGAGGAATGCGATAGGCCATGCACATGAATGGAAAGGTTTTTGTCCCAAAGGGTAGCATGCCTGGCGGTGCCGCGGTGTTCGTATTTGTTGTAATTGGCCCATGTGCTGAATCCTTTCCTTCGTCCAATCTCCAGGCATTTCTTATCTGTCCCCAGGCGTTGTTCATGTACAAGGCGCCTTCACCACAGAAAGCATTGCCTTTAACTATTTTTGGTGTCACGCCTTCCCGACGTTCTGATGAGGCCGTGAACGGCAAGTCCTCGAAGCTTACTTCCTCATCCTCAAAGGTCGCGAGCGCAGGTGCAAGCTTCACCTTCGATCCTCCACACCGCGGGAGAGCGCATTGCTTTTTTTGGTTTTTGGAGTTAACACACCAAGGCCCAGCCATGCGGAAGTCCGGATTCCGGCACAGATTTCCATCTAGCCCCGCTACAACCACAAGCCATGGATCAAAAAATGATGTGTGCGCCCACGGAATGCACTCTTCTCCATCCACAGTTGTCGAAGCCAGTCCCCGGTACGTGAACCCTCGCTCGCTGAAGCACTCGAACGTGTTGCCGGCGGAGTCTGTCGCCAGTCCATTGTCCCCCTTGCAGTTCGATAAGAGCTCTCTCACAGCTGCTGCTACCTCATCTTCGGAGGCATTCGCTCCCAGAGAGCGAGAGGATTTGCCGCCAAGGGACAATCTGAAGGAGCCCGTGAGATTTTTGCCGCGAAACGTGATCTTTTGGATTTCAAATTGAGAAGAGGGTATGACTATGTCGATGAATTGCTTTTCATCAATGGCTGCTGGCGCTTCCTTGCGATTGACAGTGCTGTTATGCTGAATGACTCCAAGCGCAAAATTGTCTCCTCCTAAGCAGCTTCGGTAGTGGGCATCCAGGTATAAAAAGTCGCCCTCCTTCAACTCGATCTTTCTTTTGGCCCGCATCGTCGTCGCCTGCTCTACCTTGTTCATCGGGTCAAAGTCGCGACCTCTCCACCATAGCTCCCTCTCCCACTTACGAGACGGGGTCCAAGCTCTGAAGTCGATGAGCAGCTCATCAGCAGAGCCAATGCTAGGTTTTGACGCCACGCGCAACTGTCCGTAATCATCGGCAGCGAGGATGAAACTGTAATTGCCAGACACAGGCGCACGAAAGAAGCCCGTATACACCATATGTGGCCCCTGCGAATGACCGCGCGCTGCCTGCACATTGTTCTCCGACTCCACTCTGGCGATCTCTACCTGGTCTACATCTGGAGTAAGAAACACCGGATGGTCTCGCAGGCTCTGAATCTCGGTGCAGCCACGGGAATACCAAATCCTACGCCGCACCCCCCTTGCCCCTGGCTGCAGCCCCCCCCCCCTGACGACTCCTAGCGGCCGAGCAGTAGAATTTCGGTACTCTTCTGCGGTTCGCATCGCCAGCACACATTCAATTTGGCTCATTGTCGCGATTTGCACGGCGCAAGGTTGGTCAGCCACCCGCACCTCGACGTTTTCCCTTTGGTTTGAAAATCCGCTTCCTTTGATGGTGATTCTCATGCCTCCCAGGAGGCCACTGCGAGATGGGGAGACGGAGATGACAGACGCAAGATGATGTACCATAAATGACACGCCGTGATGGTCGGTGAGAAAGGCCTGACACAAATTCTCAAAAGTCAGTGCCCTAGTATATTTACTGTACAAAGTCACTGTGGAGAGGACTTTTGAGAAAGGGTTGCCTCGCTGGATACTTGGGCTTCACCCATGTTCATGTTCCAATCATCTCTCATTGCAGAACCCAAAAGTGCTACGGAGAAGTTGTATCGACCGGCCTCGCGCGGCCCATTTACTTCCGCACAATCTCAAAAGTCAGTGCCCCAATGTATTTCCTGTAGAAAGTCACCATATAGAGGACGTTTGAGAATATGTCAGTGCCTTCGCAGTTGAACCACGGGACACCGTCAACGTTGGGATCCAATGACTCTCCGACTCCAAACGGCTCTTCAATGTCTTGGTTAAAGAGGGCACACCGGGTTCCCGACTGTCCAAAAGGCTCGTTTTGAGGCTGCTGCTGCTCAATAGCGCGATTTGCGATCTTGAGAAAAGTTCACAAAAGTCAGCGACCTAGTGCGTTTCTACAAAAACGTCAATGCACAGAGAGAACTTTAGAGCATGCGCGCCTTCACACTCGCGAGCGGGATCTCCATGTGAGGCGCCCGCATCTCTTCGAAGCCGAAAGGCGTTGTGTAAAATCGCCCAGTCACGGTCAGGATGGTTCCTTCCTCCACCACCTGTGTTTTGGGGGGAGAGGTGGTTTTGGGGGGTGGGGAAGAGAGAGAGAAAGAGAGAGAAGAGAGAGAGAAAATTGAGTTGCGGTGGGTTGGGTTGAGGATTTTTTTTTTCCTTCCTCTACCACCTGTGTTTGGATGGATATGTGTTTCGGAGGAGAATCTGCACATCAGATACACATTGACACCGTGCAAATATAATTCGTTCTCTTACTAGAAAGCATCCCTTGACTCTCATGACAACAATATACTGGATAATATTCATTGAGGAACATGTAGACAGCACGCTGTAGAACACTGCGCTGGAACACTGCGCAGTGTTCTACTAACTGCTAAACCATAAAACCTAAACCCTACCCCCTAATCCCTAAACCTGGGGCACCATGCTGTAGATGCGCGGTGTTCTAACTACTAAACCCTAAAACCTAAACCTTAACCCCTAATATCTAAACCTGGGGCAACACGCTGTAGATGCGCGGAGTATGGAACCAACCATAATGGTACGAGAACACGCAAGGACTCGCTTTGGAACCCCTGCAAGGACCCTGCACGCAAGGACCTGCTTTTCGGAGCTCAGTCAGCGGTACAAATTCAAAATTTGTATACGTAGTTTAACTCAGATTAGTACAAAACTTGAAGGAAAAGTGGGCACTAAATAAATTCTTCGCACCCTTGCACTCCGACTCCACGCCATCGACAGTGACTGTGACCGGGAGGTAATCCGTCCAGCCCACCCACTCATTGTCTGACTGTACTCCTATGGGGCATCAGGGTTGAGGGTTGAGGGTTGAGGGTTGAGGGTTTAGGGTTGAGGGTTGATAAGTGAAGGCCACGCAATGATTGTCCCCTAAACCCGAAAGTTCGTGTCTGACGGTGCTCCAGTGATGACTAGCGCTGCCACATGTCATCATCACTGTCACAGCGTTTAGGGTTCAGCGTTTGGGTTAGCTGCCCTAATCATTTGGGCAGCTACATGTCGCAATCACTGTCACAATCAACACGTGTCACAATCAAGCGCGCGCGCGCGCGTGTGTGTGTGTGTGTGTGTGTGGCTATCGTGCGACATGTGAACATTGGTGTAGAGACGGCTGAGCGTTGCAGCAAGTTGCATCATGTTGAATCTCTCTGAGACTCATCATGTTGATGAGGCTGCTGTCACATGCAATGACACATACATCCCTCTCCACACACACCCTTACACACGCGCTTGCCCCTGCTTGAGCGCGAACTGACCTTCTAGTGCTGTCCGAGTCTTGCATGCAATGTGCGTCACAGTGCAGTGCAGAGGAATGGGGTCGCAAATGTATTTTCCAATCCTGATTATGTTGCCTGTGCCGCCAGTGTTGGTCGAGAAGCCTGTACCCTGTTTAGGGTTTAGGGTTTAGGTTTTAGGCTTTAGGGGTTTGGGTTTAGGGTTCACTAGGCATAAATGTCCAGAGCCGTGTTAGTCAAGAAGCCTGTGCCATGCGCAAATGTGACTGTTGTCATTCGGCATGCACACTCACACTTGGTTGAGGGTTTAGGGTTCAGATTTTTGGGTTTAGGGTTTAGAGTTTAGGTACATACATACATACACAAATACACACATACATACACACATGCATACATACATACACAAACACATACATAGATACTTACATAATATAGCCTAACGACGCCTCGATCAAGTACAGTTCATGGTTTCGACCCTTTGCGGTACACGGCATGCGCACCTGAATGTGTAGGCGTGTGCCTCCGGCGAGACTGCCCCTGTTGGGCTTGACTGAAGTGATTACCACTGCCCCCTGGGCCGCCGAGAAGGCAAGAAGCATGCCAAAGGCGCGCAGAATGGACCATGCGCTCCGAGGGCCCTCCGAGAAGTTGTGCCAAGTGGTATTCATTTGAAGGAGGCTGCGAGGGCGTGCGGGGGCTAGGCCCTGATGGCATCGGTCATTTCCAGTCTGCTGCTCACTGAACCACTCAATGGCACACTGACAGTGTGCCAGTCTGTGCTTGCTCACTGAAGTGCGGTCAGTGAAAAAATCCGTGCACTGATACGGAAAACTCAGTTTCTCCGTTACTACGGACGTTTAGCTGAAAGGGAAACGCTTTTGTACCGTTTAGGCTCCGAATTAAATCGCACCGTTTCCAATTCTTTTGGAACCAGGTTTTTTTTGCGAACGGAGAGCCATTCACACAAAAAAAGAAGCCAAAAAAGGAAGTTGACTATTTTTGGAAACACCAAATGAAACAAGTAATTCAAGGCTACGACTGAGTCCGAGTCGGACACACTCAGGCTTGCCGCAGTCACGTATTTGACAATTCGACTCCCTTCCGCCGCGGCAAAAATGACCTACGGATTACGTATTTCAGAATACCGGGCGTGCACTTTGTGCCTTGGCACCGTGACCGTGACCGAGGCAGTGTCTCGGTCACGGTGCCGCCGCCCCGGTCACCGGGGCGGCCGCAGACGAGTATAACCGCGTCTGTCACTGTCACACGCCGGTCTTCCATCTCAGTCAGTGGGGGTCTGGGGGGTACCCCCAGCCGCCGGGAGGCAAACGTGAAAGATAATGGTTTTCCGTGGCCTCCCCCAGGCCTGCTGAGAATTTTCTCTTTTTTTGGTTTATGTATCGGTTCAACAGGGCCGGGTGGCCGAACAACTGGAGCCTGAGCTTCAAGTTACCTATATACTATGCATGTATACCCCTCGCCCGGGCCCAGCTCAGGCGCTGGCTATGCCGCCGGCGAACGCTAGGCCATACTATTTGGGCGTCCTCGCCGTATTTGGGCGCCCTGTGCTAGGCCATATTTGGGCTCCCTCGTGTGTTTGTGTGTTGATTGTTTATTTTTGAAGGGCACCGAGCCGAGCCCCTTGCAGGACTCTTCCAGCGTGCGCCAAAAGGGCGGCCTACTCGGATCCCCCTCCCGTAGTCCCCGACCCTGATTGTCACTGTGGGCACGGGTGGCCCGGGTTAAATAAAAATCCAGACAGACAGACAGACTTCCCCGAGTTTATCAGTGACTCACAACTCGGCCCGGCGGGTTTTCCGAGTCTAAGGCCCTTCAGGAAGTCTCAAGTTGCATCATGATTCAGCTGCGGCTGTCCCGCTGCGAGGGGGGAGGAACATGACCCTTTCTAAAAGGGGGTTCGATCAGAGAAAACCCGAAATTCACACGGCGAAAAGAAATTCCACACGAGATGGAAATTCCAGCTTAAGAGCTGAAGACTCTTCAGCTCTGGCTTTCGGGGTCTTGCGGATGATTACGTCACCGCGAAGTTAAATCTACAAAGTACGAAGTACAAAGCTCGGGGACAGGAATCCACTCCACGTGGTCTTCAGCTCGAGTAATCTGATCGAACCCCTTTTAGAAAGGGATATGTTCCTCCCCCCTCCCCGCAGCATTCAGCTGTCCCCCGGGCCTGAGGACCTCAATGCCTGGAAACAATCATGATTCGAGCCTGAGCCAGACCCGGCTGCTGGGCCGGGCAATAGAGCCTCGGTATAGGCCGTCTGGGCAGCGAGGGATTCTGGGTGAGGGACTACGGGGGGGGATCCGGGTGGGCGGAGCCACTCTTTTGGTGCACGCTGATCTAGCCGTAAGAGGCTTGGCCCGGTGACCTTAAAAATAAACACTCGACACACACCTGTATTCATCTTGCTTGTAATATAGCATCAACCAAAAATGTTTCTCAATGGTTTGACATTTGCTGTTTACAATGTCACTCTTTGGTGAACACCGCATCCACCTCGCGTTGCAGTAAGGGCACGATGGATCTGTTCATGTGCGTGCCATCGCAGTTGTACTCCAGTTTGACCTGTGACCAAGACCAAACTTTCACGAACTTTCATCAGAAACAAGAGAGGGGAGTGAAGGATGACAAGGGTGATAGGGGTCGGGGGGATGACACGGGGGATAGGAGTTAGGGTGACAAGGGTGATAGGAGTTAGGGTGATAGGGGTTAGGGTGACAAGGGTGATAGGAGTTAGGGTGACACGGGTGATAGGAGTTAGGGTGACAAGGGTGATAGGAGTTAGGGTGACACGGGTGATAGGAGTTAGGGTGACACGGGTGATAGGAGTTAGGGTGACACGGGTGATAGGGGTTAGGGTGACAAGGGTGATAGGAGTTAGGGTGACACGGGTGATAGGAGTTAGGGTGACACGGGTGATAGGGGTTAGGGTGACATGGGTGATAGGAGT
>Ga0315899_10001056_pt1 | contig 31895 bp, 32 predicted proteins | sample LakEriMetagenome_2_FD_203518 | JGI IMG/M metagenome (GOLD analysis project Ga0315899, IMG submission 203518) | Freshwater fungal communities from buoy surface, Lake Erie, Ohio, United States - Buoy 4 MA112 | ecosystem: Environmental > Aquatic > Freshwater > Lake | place: USA: Lake Erie, Ohio...
AGGCGCGCATCAGCGGCTTGCCGTCCACCTGCAGCCCCAGCATCACGAAGTGCCCGTTGCGAAACCGCAGCGACGGGTCCCGCGTCGTCCTGAAGCTGAACAGCGTGTCGTTCCAGTGATGGACGTCGAGGACGGTCTCGGTGTTGAAGGCGGACATGGCGGGGCCGGGATATCGGGGAGGAGGATCGGGGAGGAGGATCGGGGAGGAGGATCGGTTGTCGATGCGCGGCTCTTGATGCGCTGCAACATGGTACCGCGGCCTCGATCCCCGGGGAACTGACATGCATCAATGAGCACGTGCCCTCACGGCATGACGCGGTGCGACGTCGCCGGCCGAGGGGTCGCCCCGGACGGCGCCGCCGCGTCGCGGCCGGGTCGCGGTCAGCGCTTCTGCCGGCGCGCCTGCTCGGCGATCCGCTTGCCGTAGGCGCGTGCCGTGTCGAGGTCGCCCTTCGGCGGCGACTGCTCGGGCGGCACGTTGTCGGCCTGCGCCATCGCGCCGATCGACGAGCCGAGGCGGTTGAGCTCCTCGGGGTGGCCGGGCTGGCGCGGCGGCATCATGCCGGTGCCGACCCAGACCATGCCGTGCTGCATTGCCAGCGTCACGAAGTACATCAGCGTCGAGTACTTGTCGCCGCTCATGTTCAGCGAGCAGGTGAAGCCACCGGCGAGCTTGTCCTTCCAGCCCTGGCTGAACCACACCTTGGCCGAGGCGTCGGCGAATTTCTTGAAGTCGCCCGACGGACCGCCCATGTAGGTCGGTGCGCCGAATGCGATCGCGTCGGCGGCGGCTAGTTCGGCCCACTGGGCGTCGCCGACGGTGGTGACGTCGAGCAGCGACGCCTCGGCGCCCGGCACCGAGGCCGCGCCCTCGCGCAGCGCCTCGGCGATGCGCTTCGTATGGCCGTAGCCGGAGTGGAACGCGACGACGATCCGGGTCATGCGCGTCTCCCTCAGGCCGGACGCGCGAGCTTCGCCGCGATCTGCGCGACGTGCCGGCCCTGGTAGCGCGCCCCCTCGAGCTCGACCGCCGACGGCATCCGGCTGCCGTCGCCGCCGGTGATCGTCACCTCGGCGCCGCCCGCGCGCGCGCCTTGCGCGACGGCCTGCGCCATCGTCTCGATGTGTCCGTAGGACGAGTAGTACAGCACCAGGACCTTGGTCATGTCGTGTTCCGTTCGTTGCGGTTCTTGGATGGAGGAGGATGGGCAGCGCTTCAGTCGAGGTCGAAGACCAGCACCTCGGCGCCCTCGCCCGCGTCGAGCTCGACCGCCGCCTCGCCGACGAGCTTGGCCGCGTCGCCGGCCACGAGGCGCCGACCGTTGACCGACACCGCGCCGCGCGCGACGTGGACGTAGGCGCGCCGGCCCGCGTCGAGCGCCAGCCGTGCCCGTTCGTCGCCGTCGAGCAGCCCGGCATACAGCCGTGCCGACTGGTGGATCGTCACCGAGCCCTGGGCGCCGTCGGGCGAGGCGATCAGCCGCAGCCGGCCGCGCCTGTCGCCCTCGGAGAAGTGGCGCTCCTCGTAGCCGGGCGCGATGCCGCGCCGCTCGGGCTGGATCCAGATCTGCAGGAAGTGCGTCGGCGCGTCCTGCTGGTGGTTGAACTCGGAGTGCAGCACGCCGGTGCCGGCGCTCATGCGCTGCACGTCGCCGGGACGGATCACCGAGCCGTTGCCCAGGCTGTCCTTGTGCGCGAGCGCGCCGTCGAGCACGTAGCTGACGATCTCCATGTCGCGGTGGCCGTGCGTGCCGAAGCCGGTGCCCGCGGCGATCCGGTCCTCGTTGATCACGCGCAGCGCACCGAACCCCATGTGCGCGGGGTCGTGGTAGTCGGCGAACGAGAAGCTGTGCCAGGAATCCAGCCAGCCGTGGTCGGCGTGGCCGCGCTCGGCGGCGGGTCGGAGCTCGATCATGACGTTCTCCTGTCGGGGACGGCGGGTGTGCCGTGGAGAGACGCAGTTTGGGCCGCGGACGGCGCACGGCAACGGCTATGATTTCGACTGCGCATTCAAATTTTTTGATCCCATGCCGCTGACGCTGGATGCGATCGAGACCGTCGACACCATCGCCCGCAAGGGCAGCTTCGCGGCGGCCGCCGCCGAGCTCGGCAAGGTGCCCTCGGCGCTGACCTACACGGTGCGCAAGCTCGAGGACGAGCTCGACGTGCTGCTGTTCGATCGGCGCGGCCCGCGCGCGCAGCTGACCGCCGCCGGCCGCGAGCTGCTCGACGAGGGCCGCCGGCTGCTGCGCTCGGCCGACGACCTCGCGCGGCGCGTGCGGCGTGTCGCGAGCGGCTGGGAGCCGGAGCTGCGGATCGGCGTCGACGCGCTGGTCGGCTTCGACCGGCTGCGCCCGCTGATCGAGGATTTCTACCGTCTCGAGGCGCCGACACGGCTGCGCTTCTCGTACGAGGTGCTCGACGGCGCGTGGGAGGCGCTGGTCGAGGGCCGCTCGGACCTGGTGATCGGTGCGCCGCACGACGCGCCGAGCCCTGCGCTGTCCTCGACCCGCTTCTCGCTGCGCCCGCTCGGTCGCGTGGGATTCGTGTTCTGCGTCGCGCCCCACCACCCGCTCGCGGCCGAGCCCGGGCCGGTATCCGCCGAGGCGGTGCTGCGCCACCGCGCGATCGCCCTCGCCGACACCTCGCGGACGGCGCCGTCGCGCAGCGCCGGCCTGCTGTCGGGCCAGGAGACGCTGACCGTCGCGACGCTCGAGCAGAAGGTCGCGATGCAGGTCGCGGGGCTCGGGGTCGGCTGGCTGCCCGAACCGTTCGCGCGGCCGCACCTCGCCTGCGGGCGGCTGGTCGCGCTGCGTCCGGCCGAGCCGCGCGGCGCCGCGACGCTGCAGTACGGCTGGCGACGCACCGACCCGGGCAACGCGCTGAAGTGGTGGCTCGGCCGGCTCGACCTGCCGCGGGTCCGCGAGCGGCTGCTCGACGGGCCCGAGGCGGCGCCGTTGCCCGAGGCGCTGCCGGCGCGGGTCGGGGCGGTGCGCACCGCCCAGCCGCGCCGGGCCGCGAAGGGCCGCACGACGTGAGCGCGCCCTACGTCGGGCGCTTCGCGCCCTCGCCGACCGGCCCGCTGCATGCCGGCTCGGTCGTCGCCGCGCTCGGGTCGTGGCTCGACGCACGCGCGCACCGCGGCCGCTGGCTGCTGCGCATCGAGGACCTCGACCCGCCTCGCGAGCAGCCGGGCGCGGCCGCGTCGATCGTCGACACGCTCGGTCGGCTCGGTCTGCACTGGGACGGCGAGATCGTCGTCCAGTCGACGCGCGGAGCGGCCCATGCCGAAGCCCTCGGCGCACTCGTCGCGCGCGGCCTCGCCTACCCCTGCGGCTGCACGCGCCGCGAGATCGCCGACTCGGTGCTGCACGCGGGCGGGACACTCGCGCGCCACGGCGAGCTGCGCTACCCGGGCACCTGCCGCGACGGCCTCGCACACGGGCGCACCGCGCGCGCGTGGCGGCTGCGCGTGCCCGACGGCGTCGTGCGCTTCGAGGACCGGCGGCTCGGCCCGCAGGAACAGGACGTCGCCGCGGAGATCGGCGACTTCGTGCTGAAGCGCGCCGACGGCCTCTGGGCCTACCAGCTCGCGGTGGTCGTCGACGACGCGGCGCAGGGCGTCACCGACGTCGTGCGCGGCACCGACCTGCTCGGCTCGACCGGGCGCCAGATCGTGCTCGCGCGGGTGCTCGGGCTGTCCTCGCCGTGCTGGCTCCACGTGCCGGTCGTCGCGGGTCCGGACGGCGACAAGCTGTCGAAGCAGAACGGCGCGACCGCGGTCGACGCGTCGCGTCCGCTCGAGGTGCTCGGTGCGGCGATGCGCCACCTCGGGCTGGAGCCACCGGCCGACGCGCCGCTCGACGCGTGGCTCGCGGAGGCGACGGCGCGCTGGGCGGCGCGCCGCCTCAGGGCTTCCTGACCCCGCCCAGCAACGCCGCGACCGGCCGCGCGGAACGCCTCGGCACGGGCCGCTGCGGCTCCACCGGCGGCGTGCCGCCCGCGCCCTGCGCAGCCGGCTGCTGCGGCTCCACCGGCGGCTCGTACGGCCGCGAGAAGAACGGGTCGTCGGAGACGCGCGGCGCCGACGGCACCGACGGACGCGCACGCGCTCCGCGATCGTCGTCGCGCTCGCGCGGCCGGCGCGGCCGCTCGGCGCGCTCCTCGCCCTCACCCCGTTCCGAACGCTCGCTGCGCACGGGACGCTCACCGCGCTCGGGACGCTCACCGCGCTCGGGCCGCGCATCGCGCCGGTGGCCCGGGGGCGCCGCGTCGACCGAGAAGTCCTGGACCTCGAACTTGCGCTTGGTCAGCTTCTCGATGTCGGCGAGCAGGCGGTCGTCGTTGCTGCCGCTCATCAGCGACAGCGCCATGCCCGAGGCGCCCGCCCGGCCGGTGCGGCCGATCCGGTGCACGTAGTCCTCGGGCGAGTACGGCAGGTCGTAGTTGATCACCGCGGGCAACTCGGCGATGTCGAGGCCGCGCGCGGCGACGTCGGTCGCCACCAGCACGACGATCTTGCCGGCCTTGAAGTCGTCGAGCGTCTTCAGCCGCTCCTGCTGCGACTTGTCGCCGTGGATCGCGGCGGCGTTCAGGCCGTCCTTCTCGAGCAGGCGCGCGAGGCGCCCGGCGCCGATCTTGGTGTTCGAGAACACGATGACCTGCGACAGCGCGTTGTCGCGCACCAGCTTCGCGACCGCGGCGCGCTTGTGCTCGGGCGTGGGCACGCGGTAGACGGTCTGCGTGATGTTCTCGGCGAGCGCGTTGCGGCGCGCGACCTCGATCAGCTGCGGCGACTTGAGGAAGCTCTCGGCGAGCTTGCGGATCTCGCCCGAGAAGGTCGCAGAGAACATCAGGTTCTGGCGGTCCTTGTTGAGCAGGTTGATGATCCGCTGGATGTCCGGCAGGAAGCCCATGTCGAGCATCCGGTCGGCCTCGTCGAGCACGAGGATCTGCACCTGCGAGAGGTTGGTCGTGCGCTGCTCGACGTGGTCGAGCAGCCGGCCGGGCGTGGCCACCAGCAGCTCGCAGCCCTGGCGCAGCGCCAGGGTCTGCGGCTTCATGTCGACGCCGCCGAACACCACCGCGCATCGCAGGGGCGTGTGCTTCGCGTAGGCGGCGACGTTGTTGTAGATCTGGTCGGCGAGCTCGCGGGTGGGCGCCAGCATCAGCGCGCGCACCGGGTGGCGCGCCGGCGACATGCTCGAGCTCGCCAGCGGCAGCAGCCGGTGGATGATCGGCAGCGCGAAGCCGGCGGTCTTGCCGGTGCCGGTCTGCGCGGCGCCCATCACGTCCTTGCCGGACATCACGACCGGGATCGCCTGCGCCTGGATCGGCGTGGGCTCGCGATAGCCGAGCTCGGCGACGGCGCGGCGGATCGGCTCGGCCAGGCCGAAGTCGTCGAAGGTGATCGGGGGGGTGGTCGGGGGCGAATCGCTCATCGGGGGGGCGCCCGGCCGGCGTGGCCGGAAAAACGCCGAAAAGCCTCGATTTTACGCGCTTTGGCCGCCGCATGCCCGTCGGGGTGGTTCCACCGGGGTTTCCGGGGGTCGTCGGGCCCAGGACGGGCGGTCTACAGGAATCGGTCGAGGAGCTTGCGGCTCGGCCGGTCGAGCGTCCCGATGTCGCGGACCAGGAACTGGATGCCGTGGCGGTCGGCGATCAGCAGCGAGGTGCGCCCGAGCCGACGGATGTCCTCCTCGCCCTTGAGCACCAGGTCCGTCGGGCCGCGGTCGGTCTCGACGGTCCAGGTGCTCGGGGTGGCGAAGCTCGAGACCGCGCGGATCGCGCGGATCTCGGGGACGAACTCGCGGCTCGCGAGGTCCTCCTCGACGAGCGCGCGGCGCGCGGCGTCGAGCGCCCCGAGCCGCTCGATCCAGGCGAGCTCGTGGCCGTCGGCGCTCACCAGCGACAGCCCCTCGTCGGGTGCGCCGATCGGGAACGCACGCACCGGCACGACGCCGACGTGCTCGACGCCGGCCGCATCGCGCAGCACCAGCCGGCCGAACGGGTCGCGCGACAGCGAGAACTCAGCCATCGGCGTCCTCGTCGTCGCGCCAGACCTTGTGGCGCTGGCCGTCGTCCTTCTCGTCGCCCTGGCGCACCTGCGCCTGGTAGAGCCGGAAGTACGCGCCCTCGCGCTCCATCAGCGTCGCGTGGTCGCCGACCTCGACCACCTGCCCGCGGTCGAGCACCACCAGCCGGTTCGCCTTGCGCAGCGTCGAGAGCCGGTGCGCGATCGCGATCGTGGTGCGGCCCTGCACGAGGTTGTCGAGCGCCTTCTGGATCTCCTTCTCGGTCTCGGTGTCGACCGCCGAGGTCGCCTCGTCCAGGATCAGGATCCGCGGGTCGATCAGCAGCGCGCGGGCGATCGAGATCCGCTGGCGCTCGCCGCCCGACAGCGCCTGCCCGCGCTCGCCCACCAGCGAGTCGTAGCCGTGCGGCAGCCGCAGGATGAAGTCGTGCGCGTGCGCCGCGCGCGCGGCCGCGACGATCTCGGCGCGGGTCGCGTCGGGCTTGCCGTAGGCGATGTTCTCGGCGATGGTGCCGAAGAAGAGGAACGGCTCCTGCAGCACGAGGCCGATGTGGCGGCGGAACTGCGCGACCGGCACGTCGCGCACGTCGATGCCGTCGATCCGGATCGTGCCGTCGGTGACGTCGTAGAAGCGGCAGATCAGGTTCACCAGCGTGCTCTTGCCCGAGCCGCTGTGGCCGACGAGGCCGATCATCTCGCCCGGCGCGATGTCGAGGTCGATGCCGCGGATGATCGCGCGGTTGCCGTAGCGGAACGCCGCGCCCTCGAGCTGGATCCGGCCCTCGACCTTCGGCAGCGCGACCGGCTTGCCCGGTTCCGGCACGCTCGAGACCGCATCGAGGATGTCGAAGATCCGCTTGGCGCCGGCGGCCGCCTTCTGCGTGAACGACACGATGCGGCTCATCGAGTCGAGCCGCAGGTAGAAGCGGCCGATGTACGCGAGGAACGCGGTCAGCACGCCGACGGTGATGTGGTCGCTCGCGATCTGCCAGACACCGAACGCCCAGACGATCAGCAGGCCGATCTCGGTCAGCAGCGTCACCGTCGGCGAGAACAGCGACCAGACCTTGTTGACGCGGTCGTTGATCTGCAGGTTGTGGCGGTTCGCGTCGCGGAAGCGCTCGGCCTCGCGCTGCTCCTGCGCGAAGGCCTTGACCACGCGGATGCCGGGGATCGTGTCGGCGAGCACCGAGGTCACCTCGGCCCAGACGCGGTCGACCTTCTCGAAGCCGGTGCGCAGCCGGTCGCGCACCAGGTGGATCAGCCACGCGATCAGCGGCAGCGGCACCAGCGTGACCAGCGCGAGCCAGGGGTCGATCGACGTCAGGATCGCCGCGGTCATCGCGATCATCAGCACGTCGGTCGCGAAGTCGAGCAGGTGCAGCGACAGGAACACGTTGATCCGGTCGGTCTCGGCGCCGATCCGCGCCATCAGGTCGCCGGTGCGCTTGCCGCCGAAGTACTGCATCGACATCGACAGCAGGTGCTCGTAGGTCTGCGTGCGCAGGTCGGCGCCCATCCGCTCGCTCACCAGCGCGAGCGTGTAGGTCCGCGCCCAGCCGAACACCCAGGCGACCAGCGCCGCGCCGAGCAGGCCGGCGAGGTACATCCCGACCGTCGAGGGCTCGATCGGCACGCCCTTCTGGTACGGGATCAGGACGTCGTCCATCAGCGGCATCGTCAGGTACGGCGGCACCAGCGTGGCGGCCGTCGAGCCGAGCGTCAGCAGGAAGCCGAGCAGCAGCCGGCCCTTGTACGGCCGCGCGAAGCGCCACAGCCGGAACAGCACCCAGGTCGAGGGCGCCGCCTCCTCGGTGGCCGGCGCGCACGCCGGGCACTCGTCGCCGGCGTGCGGCAGCACTGCCTGGCAGCGCGGGCAGCGCGGCGGGGCTTCGGGCGCGGCCTCGCCGTCGGCCCGCGCGAGCAGCGCGAGCTCGAGCGACTCGATCAGCCGCTGCGCGGCCGCGTCGCGACCGAGCGTGAAGCACCAGTGGTCGAGGCGCCGCCGGCCATCGACCAGCTCGAGCGTGCCGACGCCCGCGTGGTCGCGCTTGCGCAGCCGCAGGTCCTCGCGCAGCGGCCAGTCGCGCCACGCGGCCTCGCCGGGCGCGCGCGCCGCGACCCGCCGGTCGGTGACGACCAGCAGGCCCTCGCCGAAGCGCAACCGTCCGTCGAGATCGACCTCCAGGGTCGCCAGCACCCGCTCGCCGTCGCCGAGCCGCTCGCGCAACGCGTCGCGCCATGCCGCCGGCACCGCGCTGTCGAGCGCGGCCGGAGGCTGGGTGGGTTCGTTCATCTGCATGAGGTCAGCCGGTCCGTCGGGACACCGTGCCCGCGCACGGCGGGTTCGGCCCGGGGACCCGGTCCGGCGCCCCCCTGGAACGGCGCCGCGGCGCGAAGGGTACCGCATCCGCGGCGACCCCTCCTGCGGCATTGCGGCAAACCGACCCGTCGGCCGCCACGGTCAACCGGAACGCCGCCGGGCCGTTCACCGACGTGAGGATCCTCGAACGACCGGCACCTGCCGGCACGGGACGCCCGCCCCGCCGACCCGCCCGCGCCGCCCAGGCGCCCCACCCCGCCCCCCCATCCATGAACGCTCCCGGTGACATCCGGATCCTCGAGATCCGAACGCTGCGCGGCCCGAACCGGTGGACCTACCCCCAGGTGATCGAGGCGCTGGTCGACATCGGCGCCCTCGAGGACTACCCGTCGAACACCCTGCCGGGGTTCGTCGACCGGCTGGTCGCCTGGGTGCCGAACCTGATCGAGCACCGCTGCAGCTACGGCGAGCGGGGCGGCTTCGTGCGGCGGCTGCAGGAAGGCACCTGGCCCTGCCACATCATGGAGCATGTGACGCTCGAGCTGCAGAACATGGCCGGCATGCCCGGCGGGTTCGGCAAGGCGCGCGAGACCGAGGCGCGCGGCGTCTACAAGGTGATCGTCAGCGCCTACGAGGAGGAGATCGCGAAGGCGGCGCTGCGCGAGGCGCGCGAGCTGCTGCTGGCCGCGATCGAGGACCGCCCGTACGACATGGCCGCGACGATGAAGCGGCTGCGCCGGATGGTCGACCGCCGCTGGCTGGGCCCGAGCACCGCGTGCATCGTGCAGGCGGCCGAGGAGCGCCGGATCCCGATCACCCGCCTCAACGAGGGCAACCTGGTGCAGCTCGGGCACGGCGCCGCCCAGCGCCGGATCTGGACCGCCGAGACCGACCGCACCAGCGCGATCGCCGAGGGCATCTCCAAGGACAAGGACCTGACCAAGCAGCTGTGCGCGTCGGTCGGCGTGCCGGTGCCCGAGGGCGAGCTGGTGCGCGCGCCCTCGCACGCGCGCGTGGTCGCCGAGTCGCTCGGCTACCCGGTGGTCGTCAAGCCCTACGACGGCAACCACGGGCGCGGCGTGTGCACGAACCTGATGACCGGCGAGGAGGTCGAGGCCGCCTACGCCACCGCGCTCGAGGAAGGCTCGGGCGTCATCGTCGAGCGCTTCATCCCGGGCTACGAGCACCGCCTGCTGGTCGTCGCCGGCCGCATGGTCGCGGCCGCGCGCGGCGACCTCGCGTTCGTCGTCGGCGACGGCCGCCAGACGATCCAGCAGCTGATCGACTCGCAGCTGAACTCGAGCCCGCTGCGCGGCGCGGCCGAGGACTCGCCGCTGAATCCGGTGCGCATCGACACCGCCGCGCGCCTCGAGCTCGCCCGCCAGGGCCTGTCCGGCGAGTCGGTGCTGCCCGAGGGCCAGCGCGTGCTGATCCAGCGCAACGGCAACGTCGCGATCGACTGCACCGACGAGGTCCACCCCTCGACCGCGCGCCTGGTCGCGCTCGCGGCGCGCGTCGTCGGCCTCGACATCGCCGGCATCGACCTGGTCTGCGAGGACGTCTCGCGGCCGCTCGACGAGCAGGGCGGCGCGGTCGTCGAGGTGAACGCGGGCCCCGGCCTGCTGATGCACCTGAAGCCCGTCGAGGGCTCGCCCCGCCCGGTCGGCGCGGCGATCGTCGACCACCTGTTCCCGCCGGGCGATGCCGGCCGGATCCCGGTCGTCGGCGTCGCGGGCTTCCGCGGCACGACCGAGGTCGCCCGCCTGGTCGCGCACCTGATGGGCGCGACCGGCAAGCGCCTGGGCGTGGCCTCGACCGACGGCCTGACCGTCGCCGGCCGCGTCGTCCGCGCGGGCGACAGCACCGGCTGGAACGTCGCGCGCGGGGTGCTGATGAACCGCACCGTCGAGGCCGCGGTGTTCGAGAACCCGCCGCGGGTGATGGCCGAGGAAGGGCTCGCGTACGACCGCTGCCTGGTCGGCGTCGTGACCTCGATGGACTCCGAGGCGAGCTTCCCCGAACTGCGTATCGAGGCCGGCGACCCGGTCTGGGGCGTGCTGCGCACGCAGGTCGACGTCGTGCTGTCCGAGGGCACCGCGGTGCTGAACGGCGACGATGCGCAGGTCGCAGACATGGCACGCCTGTGCGACGGCCACGTGATCCTGTACGCCCGCGACGGCGCGTCGCCGGCGATCGTCGCGCACCGCGGCACCGGCCGGCGCGCGACCTTCGCGCGCGGGCGCGACCTGGTGCTCGCCGACAGCCGCGAGGAGCTGGTGCTCGCCGGCCTGATCGCCGGTCGCGACCCCGACGCGGTGCTGCCGGCCGCGGCCGCGGCGTGGGCACTGGGCTACGCGCCCGACGCGATCCGCGCCGGCATCGAGTCCTTCCCCGCCGCCGATGCGGCGCGCGCCGCCCGCGCGGTGCAGGCTGCCCTGAACTGAACCGACCATGGACATCTCCCGAGTGCGCGCGCTGCGCGGACCGAACGTGTGGAGCCGGCACACCGCGATCGAGGCGGTGGTGCGGTTCGACGAGACCGAGCGATCGATCGACCGCATCGACGGCTTCGAGGCGCGGCTGCGTGCCGCGCTGCCCGCGCTCGCGCCGCTGCGCGACGACGCCGGTGCCACGCTCGGCCTGCCGGCGGTGCTCGCGCGCGTCGCACTGACGCTGCAGGCCGAGGCCGGCTGCCCGGTGCGCTTCGTGCGCGAGGCCCCGACCCGCGAGGCGCGCGTCACGCGGATCGTCTTCGAGTACACCCAGGAGGCGGTCGGCCGGCTCGCGTTCGAGTGCGCCACCGCGCTCGTCGATGCGGCACGCGCCGGCACGCCGTACGACGTCGCCGCGGCGGTCGCGAAGCTCCACGAGCTCGACGAGGACGTTCGGCTCGGGCCCAGCACCGGCTCGATCGTGCAGGCGGCGGTCGCACGCGGCATCCCGTTCCGGCGCCTGACCGACGGCAGCCTGGTGCAGTTCGGCTGGGGCGTGCACCAGCGCCGGATCCAGGCGGCCGAAGTCGACGCGACCAGCGCGATCGCCGAGTCGATCGCGCAGGACAAGGAGCTCACCAAGCAGCTGCTCGAGTCGATCGGCGTGCCGGTGCCCGGCGGCGGCTCGGTCGACGAGATCGAGGACGCGTGGGCGATCATGCAGTCGCTCGGCGCACCCGCGGTCGTCAAGCCGCGCGACGGCAGCCAGGGGCGCGGCGTCACCGTCAACGTCGAGACGCGCGAGCAGCTCGAGGCCGCGTGGGCCGCGGCCTGCGACATCAGCTCGGACGTCATCGTCGAGCGCTACATCCCCGGCGACGACTGGCGGCTGCTGGTGGTCGACGGCAAGCTCGTCGCGGCCGCGCGCCGCGACCCGCCGATGGTGATCGGCGACGGGCGCAGCACGGTCCGCGAACTGGTCGAGCTGGTGAACCGCGACCCGCGCCGCGGCGACGGCCACGCGACCGCGCTGACCCGCATCCGGCTCGACGCGATCGCGCTCGCGCGTCTCGCGTCCCAGGGGCTGGACGCCGACTCGGTGCCCGAGGCCGGCCGCAAGGTCGTGCTGCGCAACAACGCGAACCTGTCGACCGGCGGCTCGGCGACCGACGTCACCGACGAGGTCCACCCCGAGGTCGCCGCACGCGCCGTCGAGGCGGCGCGGATGATCGGGCTGCACATCTGCGGCGTCGACGTCGTCGCGCGCAGCATCGCCGAGCCGCTCGAGACGCAGGGCGGCGGCATCGTGGAGGTCAACGCGGCGCCCGGGCTCAGGATGCACCTCGCGCCCTCGTACGGTCGGCCGCGCCCGCTCGGCGAGGCGATCGTCTCGACGCTCTATCCCGGTGGCCGCGACGGCCGCATCCCGACGGTCTCGGTCACCGGCACCAACGGCAAGACGACGACCGTGCGGCTGATCGCGCACCTGCTCGCGAGCCGCGGCCTGAAGGTCGGCATGACCAACACCGACGGCGTCTACGTCGACGGCGTGCAGACCGACAGCGGCGACTGCAGCGGCCCGAAGAGCGCGCGCAACGTGCTGATGCACCCGGACGTCGAGGCCGCGGTGTTCGAGACGGCGCGCGGAGGCATCCTGCGCGAGGGCCTGGGCTTCGACCGCTGCAAGGTGGGCGTGGTCACCAACATCGGCGCGGGCGACCACCTCGGCCTGAACCACATCGAGACGCCCGAGGAGGTCGCCTGGGTCAAGGGCGTCGTCGTCGAGAACGTGTCGCCCGACGGCATGGCGGTGCTCAACGGCGAGGATCCGCTGTGCGCGGCGATGGCCGACCGCTGCCCGGGCTCGGTGACGATGTTCGGCTTCGACGCGTCGCACCCGGTGCTCGAGAGCCACCGCGCGCGCGGCCACCGGATCGTGTTCCGCCGCGGCAACGACATCGTCGCCGCACACCGCGAGCGCGAGTGGCTCATCCCGCTGTCGGGCGTGCCGCTGTCGCACGGCGGCGCGGTGGGCTTCCAGGTCGCCAACACGATGGCCGCGATCGCGGCGGTCTGGGCGCTCGACATGGATTGGGAGTCGATCCGCCGCGGCCTGGCGACCTTCGTCAGCGACTCGGGCACCGTGCCGGGCCGCTTCAACGTGTTCTCGTGGCGCGGCGCGACGATCGTCGCCGACTACGGCCACAACCCGGACGCGATGCACGCACTGGTCCAGGCGGTCTCGACGATGCCGGCGCGCACGCGCTCGGTGGTCATCAGCGGCGCCGGAGACCGGCGCGACGAGGACCTGCGAGCCCAGACCCGGATCCTCGGCACGGCCTTCGACGAGGTGATCCTGTACCAGGACGCCGCGCAGCGCGGCCGCGCCGACGGCGAGGTCGTCGGGCTGCTGCGCGAGGGACTCGAGGGCGCGGCGCGCACGCGGCGCGTCGACGCGATCCACGGCGAGTTCGTCGCGATCGACACCGCGCTCGAGCGGCTCGGCGACGGCGACCTGTGCCTGGTGCTGGTCGACCAGGTGCAGGAGGCGCTCGACCACATCGCGGCGCGGATCGGCGCGCGCTGAGGGGCGGGCCGGCGCCGTGCCGCTGAGGATTGTCCGGCTCGGCACGCCGCGCGTGCCCGGCGAGGGCCTGCGGATCGGCACCGTGCGGCGTCCGCCGCGCGGAGTGCCGAAGGCGCGCTTCGCGACCGACGACTGGTACGACGTCTGGTTCCCCAACCTCGCGCCGAGCGCGCCGCTGGTCGACGCCGCGCGCACCGCGACGACCGACGCGCAGTGGCGCGCGTTCGTGCGCGGCTACCGTGCGGAGATGGCCGAGCCCGGGCCCTCGCGCGACCTCGACCTGCTCGCGGCGCTGTCGCGCACGGCCGCGCTGTCGGTCGGCTGCTACTGCGAGGACGCGGCGCGCTGCCACCGCTCGGTGCTGCGCGAGCTGCTCGCCGCGCGCGGCGCCGAACTCGTCGACTGACGCGGCCTCAGCAGGGGCCGTACTGCAGCCAGCCGAACGGCCGGCCCCGGTCGAGCACCCGCTCGACGCGGCCGCAGTCGATGACCGGCGGCTGCTCGCGCGCGGGCCACAGCACCGGCGACACGGCCGAGGCCTTCAGCTCGGCGCCGGGCGCGGCCGCGCGCGTCGCGACGACCCGGCGTCGCGAGCCGTCGACCACGCAGGCGCGCACCGCGCCGGCCAGGCGGCCCCGTCCCACTGCGACGAGACCAGGCGGAGCAGCGTGCCGCGGAACGTCTCGGCGACGGGTTTCGCGTCGGCGCGCGTCAGCTGCGCGGCGTCGGGCCCGGCGTCGAGCCGCCACTCCGGCTCGCGGCCCGAGCACTGCAGATGGAGCGGCACCATCGGCTGCGCCACGGCCCACGACGCGAGCGTCGCCGCGAGGCCGGCAGTCCATGTCCTGAAGATCATCGTCGCTCCTCGCACCGGGCGGGCGACCGTCCCGACGGGTCGGGTCGCAAGGCTCGCGTCCCCGGGTCAGTCGTCGTCCCGGAGGACCGGGATCTCGCCGCTGCCGCCCGCGGCGAGCGCGTTCCACGCGGCGATGGCGCCTCCGCCCGGGTACAGCTTCGTCTCGATGCGCACCGAGTCCTCGAGCGCCTCGTGCTGGTGAAGTGCGCCGCGCGGATGGAAGTACGTGTCCCCCTCTTCCACCACGAACACGTCGGGGCCGACGCGCATCAGGACCCGTCCCCGCTTCTGGTAGACGATCGCGTCGTGGTCCGGGTGCACATGCGCCGTGTCGCGGGTCCCCTTGCGCCGGAACGACTCGAAGACGATGACGGTGTCGGAGGCGAACAGCACCTTGACCGTGTCGACCCCTTCCCGGCCCTCGGCGTAGTCGGGCACCAGCGTGGCCGGCGTGCGGACCGATCCCGGGACGTGCCATCGGCCGACGTCCTCGGGATGCATGTAGGCGACCGGGCCTCGGGCCTCGATCGGCCTCGATCCGTCGCGGCGTCGGTACGGGGTCGCCTGCCCGAGGCGCCCGGGCGCGGCGGCGTCTGCCGCCGCGAGGACCGCGGGCGCGGTCGACGGCGACACCGGTCGCGAGTCGCCCGTCGGCCCCGGTGCCGACGGCGTGCCGAGCACCGCCGTGTCGAAGTCGACCGCCGGCGGCAGGTGGACGACCATGCCGTCCATCGACGCATCGACGATCACCTGGCAGCCGAGGCGCGAGTGGGGCGTGATGTCGAAGGCCGCGTCGAGCACCTGCTCTTCCCGTTCGCTCCAGAGCGGGAGCGCCGAGTACCACGGTTCGGGAACGACGACGTGGCAGGTCGCGCAGCCCATCCGGCCGCCGCACGCACCCTCGAGCGCGAACGGGAACGTCTTGGACGCCTGCATCAGCGACGCCCCCTCGGCGACATCGACCGTGCTGCGCTGGTTGTCGGCGCGGACGAAGGTGATGCGGGGCATGGCGACCTTCCGGATCGGGATGGAGCCTCGGGCGGCCGCGCTGCGGCGGGCCGGCCGAGGGCACCACGGTATCAGCCCTTCGCGAACCCCGCGAGCCGCTTGCCGATGATCTCGTCGGCCTCGCGCATGATGCGGTCGATCAGTTCCTTGCAGCTCGGCACGTCGTGGATCAGGCCCGCGACCATGCCGCAGCTCCAGGCGCCCGCCTCCATCTCGCCGTCGGTCATCACCTTCGGGTAGATGCCGGCGACCTTGTCGTGGATGTCCTCGATCTTCAGCGCCGCGCCCTTCTCGCGCTCGATCTCGAGGATCTCCTTGACGCCCTGGTTCATCAGCACGCGCTCGGTGTTGCGCAGCGGGCGCATGATCAGCCGCGTGTCGAGCTCGCTCGCCTCGACGATCGCCCGCTTGACGTTCTCGTGGACCGGCGCCTCCCTGGTCGCGATGAAGCGCGTGCCCATGTTGATGCCGTCGGCGCCGAGCGCGAGCGCAGCCACCAGGCTGCGACCGTCGGCCATGCCGCCCGAGGCGACGAACGGGATCTTCAGCTCGTCGGCCGCGCGAGGCAGCAGGATGAAGTTGGGGATGTCGTCCTCGCCCGGGTGGCCGCCGCACTCGAAGCCGTCGACGCTGACCGCGTCGCAGCCGATCGCCTCGGCCTTCAGCGAGTGGCGCACCGAGGTGCACTTGTGGATCACCTTGATGCCCGCGGCCTTCAGGTACGGCATGTACGGCTCGGGGTTGCGGCCGGCCGTCTCGACGACCTTGATCCCGCCCTCGATGATCGCGCGGATGTACTCGGGATACGGCGGCTTGGCGAAGGTCGGCAGGAAGGTCAGGTTCACGCCGAACGGCTTGTCGGTCATCTCCCGGCACTTCGCGATCTCCTTCGCGAGCAGCTCCGGGGTCTTCTGGGTCAGGCCGGTGATGATGCCGAGACCGCCGGCGTTGGAGACCGCCGCGGCCAGCTCCGCGAAGCCCACGTAGTGCATGCCGCCCTGGATGATCGGGTGCTCGATGCCGAGCAGCTCGGTGATGCGTGTCTTCATGGGTGTCTCCTCGTGTGGATGGAAAGGATCAGGTGCGACCGTACCAGCCGCGCACCGCGCGCACGAACCGCGACACGCCCTCGCGGACCGTCGCCTCGTCGAGTGCGCCGTACGACAGCCGCTGCCAGTTCGCCGCCTTGGTGTCGGTGAGGCCGAAGGCGAAGCCGGGGATCGTCGCGACGCGGTGCTCGCGCACCATCGTCCGGTTGAATTCGAGCGCGTCGTCGACGCCCGGCAGCTTCATCAGCACGTAGAACGCGCCTCGCGTCGCGGGGAACTCGACCAGGTCGCCGAGCTCGCGCAGCGCCGCGTGTACGTGGTCGCGCACCGTCGAGAGCCGCTCCAGATGCGGCGCGACCAGCGGGCGCCCGAGCTTCACCGCCTCCGCCGCGACGACCTGCGAGACCACCGGCGCGCAGATGAGGTTGGTGTCCTGCACCTTGTTCATCGCCTCCGCGAGCGCCGACGGATAGACGACGTAGCCGACGCGCCAGCTCGCCATGCCGAAGGTCTTCGAGAACGAGAAGAACGACAGCGTGTGCGCCGCGGCGCCGGGGATCGAGCCGGGCGAGAAGTGCGTCGCGCCGTCGTGCACGAACCACTCGTAGGCCTCGTCGCTGAAGTGCCAGAGCCCGCGCTCGCGGCACAGCGCGTTGACCGCGCGCAGGTCCGCCTCGGCGTAGACCGCGCCGGTCGGGTTGTTCGGCGAGACGGTGACGATCGCGCGCGTGCGCGGGCCGATCGCACGCGCGATCGCCGGCACGTCGAGCTGGAAGTCGGCGGTGGTGTCGACGAACACCGGCACGCAGCCGACCATCCGGATCGCCATCTCCTGGTTGAAGTAGTACGGGCGCGGCAGCACGATCTCGTCGCCCGGGTCGGCGACCGCGATGACGGCGTTGAGGAACGCCATGTTGCTGCCGGCGGTCACCATCACCTCGGTGCCGTCGGCGCCGATGCCGTTGTCGCGCGCGAGCTTGTCGCGCAGCGCGACCACAAGCGCGGGCAGGCCCGAGACCGCCTGGTACTTCTGCAGCACCGGGTCGCCGGTCATCGGCCCGATCGCGGCCAGCGCCTGCGCGGGCGGGCCGTAGTTGACCACGCCCTGGCCGAGCGAGATGGTTCCGGGGTGGTCGCGCACGAACTGCGCGATCGTCGGGATGATCGGCAGGTCGACCTGCTCGATCCGGCGCGAGGGGGACATCGGCATGATCGGCGGATTCTAGCGCCCCGACCGCCGGGCGCTTGCGGCGTGCCATCGCCGCTGTCAAGCTCGCGCCCGTCGCGGCCTGCGCATCCGCCGCCCTTCGAGCCCGCCCCGCCCATGAACGCCCCGCCCCGCCGTGCCGCCCTCGCCTCGCTGCTCGCCGCCCTCCTCGCCGCCTGCACCACCGGCGGCGCCGGCGACGACACCTTCCGCCCGCTGGTCGGCCAGGCCGGCAAGGACGTGATGTGGGTGCCGACGCTCGACGGGCTGGTGATGCCGATGCTCGAGCTCGCCGACGTGCGCGCCGAGGACGTCGTCTACGACCTCGGCTCCGGCGACGGCAAGATCCCGATCTGGGCGGCCCGCAAGTTCGGCGCGCGCGCGGTCGGCATCGAATACGACGGAAAGCTCTCCGCGCTCGCGCAGCGCAACGCCGAGCGAGCGGGCGTCACCGACCGCGTGAAGATGATCCACGGCGACATCTTCAAGGAGGACTTCTCCTCGGCGACGGTGCTGACCCTGTACCTCGGCGAGGCCTTGAACGAGAAGCTGCGCCCGACGATCCTCGCGATGAAGCCGGGCACGCGCGTGGTGTCGAACTCGTTCGGCATGGGCACCTGGGAGCCGGACCGCACGGTGCGCCTGCCCGAGCAGAACCCGCTCTTCCTGTGGATCGTGCCGGCGCGCGTCGGCGGCACCTGGACGGTCGAGGGGCTGCCCGAGGGCGGGGCCGCGACGCTGCGGCTCGAGCAGTCGAACCAGGTGGTGCGCGGCACGCTCGCGGGCGCGGACGGCCGCGCGCTGCCGGTGCGCGGCCGCCTCGACGGCGTGCGGATCGCGCTCGACGTCGGCCCCGAGGGCGCGGTCGCGCGCCGGCTCGCGCTCGAGGCGCGCGACGACGCGATGCGCGGCACGATCGGTGGCGACGCGGCGCGCACGGTTGCGGCGCGGCGCACGGCCCGCTGAGCCGCGAGCGCGGCGCGTGCGGCGTGCCCCGGTCCCGAGGAGACGACGGTGAGTGAATCGAGGGTGTACCTGCGCGTGCGGCGCGTCGCGGCCGAGGTCGCCGCGGGCGCACGCGAGACCAGTGTCGTCGACGTGCACGAGGCGATGGGCATCGAGGGGCGCGGCGCGCTGATGTCGGCGCGGATGCGCCCGCTGACGGAACGCCCGCCGCGGATCGCGGGCCCCGTCGTGACCGCGAGCTGCTGGCCGGGCGACAACCTGATGATGCACCGCGCGCTGGTCCTCGCGCAGCCGGGCGACGTACTGGTCGTCGTCTGCCGCGAGGAGCTGTCGGCCGCGCTGTGGGGCGACATGGCCTCCCGGTACGCGCTGCGCAAGGGGCTCGCCGGCGTGATCGTGCAGGGCTGCGTGCGCGACGTCGACGTCGTGCGCGAGCTGGGTTTCCCGGTGTGGTCGACCCACGTGTGGGCGATGCACCCGGACAAGTCGGGCCATGGCACGGTCAACGCGCCGCTGGTCTGCGACGGTGCGCGCGTCGCACCGGGCGACCTGATCGTGGCGGACGGCGACGGGGTGGTCTGCGTGCCCCGCGACGACGCGGCGCGCGTGGTCGAGGCGGCGCGGGCCCGCACGCGCAAGGAGGAGGAGAAGGCGGCCCAGGTGCTCGCCGGCGCGTCCCTCTGGGAGCTGAGCGGCGCCGCCGCGTCCTACGCGCGCCTCGGCGTGCGCGAGATCGACGCGGCCTGGGACGACCGGCCCGCGGGCTGAGCCACGGCCGGCGCCCGGTCAGTCGACCTTCAGCTCGAGCGTCTTCACCATCGCCGACCAGCGACCGAGTTCGGCCTTCACCAGCCCCGCGAACTCCTGCGCCGTGTTCGGCGCCGCGACGTTCATGCCGAGCGCCGCGAGCCGCTCGCGCACGCCCGGATCGGCCATCGACTTCGCGAGCTCGGCGTTCCAGCGCCCGACGAGCTCGGGCGGCGTGCCCGCGGGCGCCGCCACGCCCTGCCATTCGCGCACGTCCCAGCCGGTGACGCCCGCCTCGGCCATCGTCGGCACGTCGGGCAGCGCGGCGAGCCGCTGCGGGCTGGTGACCACCAGCGGCCGCAGCCGGCCCGCGCGGACCTGCGGCACCGCGGCCGAGGTCGTCGCGAACATCAGGTCGACCTGCGCGCCCATCAGTCCCTGCACCGCATCGGCCGGGCCCTTGAACGGCACGTGGACGATCCTGAGGTCGGCGCGCTGCTTGAAGAACTCGGCGACCATGTGCGCGGGCGAGCCGTTGCCGCCGGACGCGTAGTTGAGCTTGCCCGGCTGCTCGCGCGCGACGCGCATCAGGTCCTGCACCGAGCGGATCGGCGAGGCCTCGGGGACGACCAGCACGTTGTAGAGCCACACCAGGTTCGAGACCGGCACGATGTCGCGCTCGGTGTCGTACGGCAGCTTGCCGAACAGCGTCGGCAGCACGGTGTGCGTCATGAAGAGGATGCCGACCGTGTGCCCGTCGGGTGCCGCCTTGGCGACTGCGTCGAGCCCAATCGCGCCGGTCGCGCCCGGCCGGTTGTCGACGACGACCGGCTGGCCCCAGGCGGCCGACACCCGCTCGGCGAGCGCGCGCGCGAGCACGTCGGACGGGCTGCCCGGCGGCAGCGGGCAGACCAGGCGGATCGGCTTGGACGGGAATCCCTGCGCGCGCGCGGCGCCGGGCACGAGCGCGCAGGCCGCGGCGGCGCCGAGCGCGCCGAGCGTGCGTCGGCGCGCCCCGGCGAGCGGCCGCGGAAGGACGACGGGATCGACGGCGTCCATCACGCACGCTCCTTGGCGGGGACGGGTGCGGCCGCCGAGACCGGCGGCTGGAAGAACACGTCGTATTCGCGCGCGATCCGCACCACCTCGGCCGGATCGGCGACGTTGTGCAGTCGCGGATAGAGCTCGGCGAGCCGCCTCGCGGGCGCGGCCCAGAAGAGCGCGGTGACCGGCTCGCCGGAGTTGTTGAAGAACGCGTGCGGGATGCCGCGAGGCATGCGGACCACGTCGCCGGTGCCGGCGTACAGGCGCTCGCCGCCCATCAGCAGGTCGATCCGGCCGTCGAGCACCAGGATGTACTCGTCCTGCGTGGTGTGCGTGTGCGGGGGCACGAAGGTCTCGACCGGAAAGGTCGCGTGCCACGCGAAGCTGTCGTCGGTGACCTGCTTGGGCACGTAGATCTGGCCGAGGACGTTCCAGACGACCGCGTCGAGCCCGCTGCGCGCGGGAGTGATGCCGGGGACTTCAGCTCGCATCGGCGGAGGCTCCGTCTGCGACGAGCCGGTCCAACGTCTCGCGGACCAGCGGGTTGTGGGACGCGAAGCGCGGCTTCAACCGCGTGCGCGCATCGGCGAGGTCGGCCTCGTCCCAGTAGCCGATCAGGATGCCGCCCTCGGTGATGCGGGGCTGCACCTCGACCGACTCGATCGCCCGGTCGGCGACCGTCACGCGGTGACGCGGGCGGCGCGCCCACTCGAACAGCAGCTCGTGCATGCGGCGCCGCTCGGCCTCGTGCGCGGGCGAGGCGCCGAGGTCGACGAACTCGTGCGGGTCTTCCCGGAGATCGAACAGCATCGGCCGGAAGCCCTCGAAGAGCACGTACTTCCAGCGGCCGTCGAAGATCATCCGCATCCAGCAGTCGCGCGAGCCCTTGCCGAGCGTGATCCGCGACTCCTGGAACGAGTAGTCGTACTCGCAGACCACCGCGCGGCGCCAGTCGGCGGGGCGCTCGCCGAACAGCAGCGGGCGCAGCGAGCGGCCGTCGAGCACGTGCGGCACCGCGGCGCCGCCGTAGGCGTCGAGGAAGGTCGGCAGCAGGTCGACCGCCTCGACCAGCGCGTCGCAGCGCGTACCGCGCGTGGCGTCGGCGCGCGGGTCCGGGTCGTAGACGATCAGCGGCAGCCGGATCACCTGCTCGTGGAACAGGTCCTTCTCGCCCATCCAGTGATCGCCCAGGTAGTCGCCGTGGTCCGAGGTGAACACGATCATCGTCGTGTCCATCAGGCCGTGCTGCTCGAGGTAGGCGAACAGGTCGCCGAGCGAGTCGTCGATCTGCTTGACCAGCGCCATGTAGCCCGGCATCACCGCGTCGCGCACGCCGTCCTTCGAGAAGGTCCTGGACACGCGGTGGTCCATCATCGCGCGGTACACGGGATGAGGATCCTCGAGCTCGCGCTCGTCCCGCACCACCGGCAGCGCGTCCCCGGGCCCGTACATCGACGCGTAGGGCTCGGGCGCGACGTAGGGCCAGTGCGGCTTGATGTACGACAGGTGCATCAGCCACGGCCGGTCGCCCGCCTCGGCAATGAAGTCGATCGCGCGGCGCGTGGTGTACGGCGTCTCGGAGTGCTCGGCCGGCACGCGCGCCGGCAGGTTCGAGTACTTGAGGAACCAGCCCGAGCGCACGCGCCCCTCGGCGTCGGTGACCGAGTTCGCCCAGGCCTCCCACGGATTGTCCCCGCCGAGCCCCTGTCGCCGCAGGTAATCGCTGTACGACGGATCCGGGTCGTGGCCCGAGTACGGATGGATGCCGTCGTCGCGCTCGTAGGCGTCGAAGCCGCACTCGGCGATGCGCCGGCCGATCTGCGAGTCGGGGTCGATGCCGAGCCGCGCCATGCCGGCGAGATCGGCGCGCATGTGCGTCTTGCCGACCAGGACGGACTGCACGCCCAGCGGACGCAGGTGGTCGCCGATCGTCATCTCGCCGACCTTCAGCGGCACGAAGTTCCAGCTCGCGCCGTGCGCGTGCACGTAGCGGCCGGTGTAGTAGCTCATCCGCGACGGGCCGCAGACGGGCGACTGCACGTAGGCGCGGTCGAAGATCACGCCGCGCGAGGCGAGCCGGTCGAGGTTCGGCGTGTGCAGCGTCGGATGGCCGAAGCACGACAGGTGGTCGTACCGCAGCTGGTCGCACATGATGAACAGGACGTTGCGGACGGCGGCCAAGGCGGGACCTCTCGCGGCGGGCGGTGCGGTCGATCCTAGGCGCGTCCGTCGCCGCGCGGGCAATGGTAGATTCGCATCGCGATCACCTGCGGTGATCACAGGGAGGCCCGATGCGGATCCAGCAACTGCGCCTGCTGCTCGCGATCGCCGAGACCGGCAGCCTGCGCGCGTCGGCCCGCGCGCTGAACCTCACGCAGCCCGCGCTGACGAAGGCGCTGCGGCTGCTCGAGGACGAGCTCGGTGCGCCGCTGGTCGTGCGCTCCCCGCACGGCGCGCGCCTCGCGCCGGCCGGCGAGCTGCTCGCGGTGCGCGCGGCGGCCGCGCTGCGCGAGCTCGACCGCGGCCGCGAGGAGGTGGCCGCGTGGGCCGGCGGCACCGACGCGCGCGTGACCGTCGGCCTGTCGCCGTCGGCCGCGACGCTGCTCGCGCCGGGCGCGGTCGCGCGGCTCGGCGCGCGCTGGCCGCGCGTGCAGGTGCGGCTGCTCGACACGCTGTATCCGCGCTCGGTCGCGCTGGTGCGCGCCGGCGAGGTCGACTTCGCGATCGGCCCGGTGCCGGCGGACCGCCTCGACACCGACCTCGCATCGCGGGCGCTGTTCTCCAGCCGCTCGGTGATCGTCGTGCGCCGCGGCCATCCGCTCGCCCGCGCGCGCAGCCTCGCCGCGCTCGCCGACGCCGACTGGGTGCTGACCGGTCCCGCGGGCGGCCCGGGCGACCCGGCGGCGCTCGGCTTCGAGGCGCTGGGCCTCGCGCCGCCTCGCGTGCGCCTCGCCTGCGAGTCGTTCTCGACGGTGCTCGCGATGATCGGCGCGGGCGACGTGGTCTGTGTGATGCCGCAGCGCTTCGTCGAGCGGCACGCCGCGCGGCTCGAGCTGGTGCAGGTGCCGGTCGCCGACCCGCTGCCCGACTCGCCGATCCTCGCGGTGTGGCGCACCGACGTGCCGCTCACGCTGCCGGCGAGGCGGTTGCTCGATGCGTTCGGGCAGGAGGCGAGGGGGCTGGCGTGAGGCGGGCCCGCGGCCCGTCTCGTCGGGAGAGCCCCTCCGTCGCGCGACGCATCGGGCATCGACACCGGGGGATGGCGCATCCTCTCGGACGGCGGAACGACGCCGCGACCGCTGGAGCACGCCATGAACGACCGCACCCTGCTCGACCACTACGCACTGCGCGCCCTCGGCGAGACCTTCGCCAGCGCGGCCACCCGCCGCGATTTCGCGCGGTTCGAGACGCTGTGGACACCCGACGCCGTGTGGGACCTCGGCGACCCGTTCAAGGTCCGCTACGAGGGTCGCGAGGCGATCGCCGAAGGCAGCCGGCGGCTGCTGTCGCGCTGGAACTTCTTCGCCCAGATGCCCCACGCGTTCGACGCCGAGATCCGCGGCGACACCGCACGCGGCTACTGGACGGTGCACACGCTCTTCAGCGACCAGGAGGGCTTCGGCGGACGCACGAGCATCGCGCTGTACCTCGACGAGATGGTCCGCACGCCCGAAGGCTGGCGCTTCGCGGTGCGCCGGCTGCGCACGCTGTACAGCGAGTCGGCCACGCTCGAGGGCCGGACGCTGCCGCCGGAGCCGGATGCGCTCGACTGGCTGGAGGGCGGGCAGGGGTCCTGAGCGACGCGCCCGGCCCCGGCCACGGGCGCGCCAGTGCGCGGTGAGGCCAAGCCCCTGATCCGTCGAGGTGTTTTCCGGGATCATTGGTCCGTCGCATCGTGCGCGCTAGGCTCCACGCCGGCATGACGCGAACGGATCCACGATGAGCACGAAGCGCCCCCCGAAGCCCACCGACTGGCGTCGCCGCTTCCGCGACGCGAAACCGGCGAAGCGGGTGGTGCTCGACACCGATTTCGCCGGCATCCGGGCCGGCACCACGCTGTTCGTCGCGACGCCCGGCCTGATCGCGAACTACGTCGCGAGGATTCCCGCAGGCGAGGTCCGCGAGATCCGGCGGCTGCGCAACGAGCTTGCGCGCCGCAACGACGCCGAGGCGACCTGCCCGGTCACCACCGCGATCTACCTGCGCGTGGTCGCCGAGGCCGCCTGGGACGACCTGCAGGACGGCGTGCCGATCGACCGCGTGGTGCCGTTCTGGCGCGCGATCGAGCCCGAGTCGCCGATCGCGCGCAGGCTGCGCTGCGGCGCGGACTGGATCCGGGCGATGCGCGAGTCGGAGGCGTCCCCCGCGCCCGAGGAGGCCCCATGACGTCGTCCGGCCCGAAGGCCGTCTGGTTCGAGATCCCGGTCGACGACCTCGACCGCGCGGCCGCGTTCTACGAGCAGGTGCTCGGCGCCACGTTCGTGCGCGAGTCGGTCGACGGCAACGACATGGCGCTCTTCACCGGCACCTCGGACGCCGACGGCATCGTCGGCGCGCTCGCGAAGGGCGAGGTCTACCGGCCGTCGCGAACGGGCCCGATCGTGTACCTCGGCGTCGCGGACATCGACGCGGTGCTCGCGCGTGCGCAGGCTCGTGGCGCGCCGAACGTAGCGCCGGCGTCGGCCCGCGAGCGTCCGCCCGCCGATCAGAGCAGCTTCGTGCCGAGCGGCACCTCGTGCTCGGGCACGCACAGCGTGACCCGGCCCTGCGCGTCGTGGAACCCGGTCACCAGGCACTCGGACATGATCGACCCGATCTGCTTCGGCGGGAAGTTCACCACCGCGACGACGCGCTTGCCGACGAGCTCCTCCGGCCGGTAGAGCGCGGTGACCTGCGCGCTCGACTTGCGCACGCCGAGCTCGGGCCCGAAGTCGATGCGCAGCACGTACGCGGGCTTGCGCGCCTTGGGCAGCGGCTCGGCGCAGAGCACCTGCCCGACGCGCAGCTCCACCTTCGTGAAGTCGGCCCACTCGATCGGTTCCATCGTCGGTCGTCTCCGCTCAGACCATCCTGAAGCTCGCGCTCGCCCTTGCGATCACCCGCTCGCCGCAGACGATCCGCGCGTCGACGAAGGCGAGCGTGCGGCCCACCTTAAGCACGCTCGGGCGCACCTCCATCCACTCGCCCTGCTTCGCGCTGTCGACGAAGTCGACCGTCAGCGTCACGGTGACCGCGCTCGCTGTCTCGCCGCCTTCCCGCCCGCGTGCGATCCGGACCGCCGACAGCCCCATCGCGTTGTCGGCGAGCGCCGAGATCAGGCCGCCGTGCGCGAAGCCGCGGGCGTTGCAGTGCGCCTCGCGGACCTCCACCGCGAGGCAGACCGCATCGCTCTCGACCTTGGCGAACAGCGGCTCCCACGGGTCGGTCAGCGGGCTGCGGCGGGTGTGCGGGGCGTAGCCGTCGGGTCGGGTCATCGGGGTCTCCTTGGGATGCGTCATTGTGGCGCCCCCCGGTCCATGAATCCTTCCTGCACCAGCACCGCCCGGATCGCCGCGCGCATCGAGGACGGCGCGGCGAGCTCGGGCAAGCCACGGAACACCGCTGCCGCATCGGCGATGCGCCCGTAGGCGCGGAACGCCCGCTCCGCCTCGGCGAGCTCGACCGGCTCGAGCAGCAGCAGCGGTCGCCGCGCACCCGCGCCGGCGGACTCCGGCGACGCGGCTGCCGCGTGCCGCAGCGCGTCGACCTGCCGATCGCAGCGACACCGCGCGGCCTCGTTCACCAGCCCGCAACGCTCGCGCATGAACGGCTCGAGCCGCGCCTTCGCGCGCGACAGCCGCTGCCGGTACGCCTCGGCGGTGAGGCCGAGCACCTGCGCGGCCTCGGTCGAGCTCAGGTCGAACACGCTGTCGAGCAGGTAGACGAGGCGCTGGTCGCGGTCGAGCGCCATCAGCATCGACTGCGTGCACGACACCGCGACCTGCCGGGCCTCGAGCTTCTCCTCGGGCGTCAGCGTGCGCGCCGCGCCGTCGCGGCCCGGCGGCGCGAGCCGGTCGACGAGGTCCATGCCCGCGTCGAGCTTCTCGCCGATCGCCTCGAGCGACACCTCGGGGTGTTCGGCCGCACGCGTGCGCGCCGTCAGCAGGTGGTTGCGCGCGACGCTCCAGACCCAGGTGGTGAACGCCGAGCCACCGCGGAACGACGCGAGGTGCGTGACCACCTTCAGCAGGATCTCCTGCGCCGCGTCGGCGGCGTCCTCGCGCTGGCCGAGCATCCGCAGCGCGAGCCCGTGCACGCCCGGCTGGATGCCCGTGAGCACCTCGTCGAGCGCGCGCAGCTCGCCCGCGGTCGCGGCCGCGAGCGTGTCGGGGGACGGTTCGATCATCCTCATGTCGTGCTCCGCTCGCGACGCGCATCAGAGCCCGGCGATCGCCGGGGCGTTGCCGGCGAGCCGCGTGGGCAGCAGGATCGGCACGTCGAACCACTCGATCGTCGCATCCGAGCCGTAGGTCGCGCGGACCCGACCCTTCCACGCGTCGGAGAACCACTGACGGGCCGACGCCTCGTCCTTCCACAGGTAGATGCCGCCGAAGCGCGCGTCGTCGGTCAGCACGTAGTGCTTGCGCAGCAGCCCCGGCACCGCGCGGTAGGTCGGGATCGACGCCTCGAACTCGCGCACCAGCCGCTCGCGGCCGACGCCGGCCGGCACCGCGATCGTCACCACCGTGGCGATGGCGCCCGCGTCGAGGTCGCGGGGCGTGCCGCCGGGCGTGTTGTCGATCGCGACCGGCACCTCGTAGAACCGCACCCGGCCCTCGGCGCCGCGCTCGGTACGCACCCGCTCGAACCAGGCCGGTCCGAAGTGCGCGCGGGCGCTCGCGAGGTCCTTCCACAGGTAGACGCCGCCGAACTGCCCGTCGGCCTGCGCGAACGAATAGGCCTTGAATGCGAGGCCGGGGATCGCGTCGTACTGCGGGATGGTGTCGCGCATCCGCGAGGCGACGAGCGCGCGCGGCGCGTACCAGGGCTTGGGCACGGTGACGACCGCGGCGACCGCCGAGCCCGGTGCGAAGCCGGTGCCGCCGACGGGCTGGGCGTGGGCGGCGAGCGGCGCGGCCGTCAGGCCCGCCGCGAGCGCGCCTGCGCTGGTCAGCGCCGCCGCGGTGCGACGGACGGATGGGGAAACGGGTCGGATCATGATGGGTCGCCTTCCGGAGTCGGGGAGAGCCTCGGTCGAGGCCCATGCTCCGTATGACGACCCGGGGCACGCGGTTGTGACAGCGCGCCGCGTCCGACGCGGTCCGGTCAGCCCGCGCCGGGCGGCACCGGACCGCGGTCCTGCGCGTCGAGGGACGCCTCCAGCGCCCGCGCGAACGCCGGCGCCGCGAACTCGTTGGTGCCGAAGGTCAGCACCGCGTTCGCCCCGCTCGCCATCCCCTTCTGCGCCGAGACGTTCTGCTCGTAGTCCTCGGACAGCGGATTCCAGAGCCGGTCCCAGTTCGCCGACCAGTGCTCGTCCGGCCACGCCGCGAAATGCGCCGGGGTCACGATCAGGAAGCTGTCGGTCACCGTGCGGTCGACCGCCTCGGGGCGCATCACGAACACCGACGCGTGGTTGCCGTTCCAGAGCAGGAAGCTGCACGGAAAGAAGAAGTAGATGACGCTCGCGTGCCGACCGAGGTGCTCGACCGTGGGCGCGTCGATGTGCTCGGCGGCCTCCGGGAAAGACCGTCTCGGGATCACGATGCGCTGGTGCGGGCCGTCGTGGTCCTGGATCACCGCGTCGTCGTGGAAGTGCGGCGCGATCGTGTTCCGGTGCAGGTACTGGAAGTGGTAGGTCTCGAGCGTGCCCTCGATCAGCAGCTTCCAGTTGGCGGCGTGGCGCGATTCGCCTTCGCGCGGGCAGACGCTGTCGTCGCGATAGCCCAGGCTCTCGACCTCGTCGGCCAGCGGCCCGAAGTAGCCCGACCAGTCGAAGTCGGTGCCGCGCGTCGGCACGACCCACACGATGCCGCAGCGGACCGCGACCGGCACCTCGACGAGCCCGTGCGTGCCCCTGGGCGCGTGCGCGAAGTCGTCCTCCTGCGGCCGGCCGACGAGCCGGCCCGCGGCGTCGTAGGTCCAGCTGTGGTAACGGCACACGAAGCGCGAGCGCCCGGCGCCTCGCCCCTGCGCCACGACGGCGCCCCGGTGCCGACAGACGTTGAGGAACGCGCGCAGCACGCCGTCCTCGCCGCGCACGACGAGGATCGGCACGCCGAGCAGCTCGACGGTCGTCCAGTCCCCGGGCGCGGCCACGCGCGCCGACGCACACGCGACCTGCGGCCAGCGCCGCAGCAGTGCGCGCTCGCGCTCGAGCCGCGCCGGGTCGAGATACCGCGACACCGGCAGCGTCCTGCCCTCGGCCCGCTGCACCTGCGTGCGGTCCACCGCCCGCCGCGCCCTGTCCCAGAGGGCGCGAAGCGCTCCGTCGTCCATGCTCGTCGCTCCGTCCGATCGTGCCTGCCGCCGTCGCGCGCCCCGGTCCGGGCGGGCAGACGGCGCCGTCCGGTGGACAGTGTGCCGCCAGCCCCGCCCGCGACGGCAGGCGGCCGGCCGAAAGCGGAAGACCGCGGCCCGCCCGCCGCATGCACTCAGGCGGCCGGCACGGGGGTGTCCGCGTCGGGCCGCCCGTCAACGTCGATCGCGTCGTCGGACAGGTCGATCGACACGCCGGTCGACAGCAGGTCGCGGGCACTGAGCCCGAACATCCGCCTGAACGCCGCGCTCAAGTGCGCCGAACTCGCGAACCCGGCCGCGTGCGCGGCCTGCGTCAGGCTGCGCCCGGCAGCGACCGTCCGCATCACCACCGCCATCCGGCGCCACAGCCGGTAGCGCGTGAACGGCAGCCCCACCTCGTCGGCGAACCGCGCGCGGAACCTCGACGGCGACAGGCACGCGAGCGCGGCCGCATCGTGCGCGTGATCGAAGTCGTGCGGCCGGCGCTCGATCTCGAGCACGACGCGCGCGATCCGTGCGTCGCGGGTCCGTCGCGCCGGCAGGCCGAAGGCGTCGAATGCCGCGCGCAGGCCGATCGTGCGCGCCTCGCGTGCGAGGCGCATCCGGCCCGCCTCGAGCGTCGCCGCGTCGAGCGCGACGCGACCGTCGCCGAGCGGGTCCAGGTACAGGAAAGCCATCGGGCCGTCGCCGCGCAGGTGGTGCAGCGTCTGCGACGGGATCACCGCGACCGGATGCGAGGTCCACTCGGACCACCCCGACTCCGGCCCGTGGGTCCGCAGCTCGAAGCCCCCGTCCAGCGACACCGCGATCGTCGTGGCCAGGTTGAGGTGCGGATCGAGCCGCAGCCCCGGGCCGACGTAGAGCGCGCGCGCCGGGCCGACGCAGATCCGCGGGAACACGGGCGAATTCTGAAAGTCCATGGCACTCGAAGCGGGGAACATCCGGGTCTGGAAGTGCCGATGATGACCGAGGCCGCGACGCGGCGGTACCGACACCTCCGCCGACCGAGGAGAACGCATGCATCACCTGACCGTGGCCGCCCTGCTCGTCGCCGGCCTGATCCACCTGCTGCCTGTGCCGGGCGTGCTGGGCGCGGGCACCCTTGCACGCCTGTACGGCATCGAGGTGCCGGACCCGAACACCGCGATCCTGCTGCAGCACCGGGCGCTGCTGTTCGGGATCCTCGGCGTGCTGATGCTGGCCGCGATCCCGTTCCCGTCGCTGCGCGGCGTAGCGCTGTGGGTCGGGCTGGCCAGCGCCGCGAGCTTCGTCGTGGTCGCCCTGTGGGTCGGAGGATTCAATGGCGCGGTCCGGCGGGTCGTGGTCGCGGACGTCGTGGCGGCGGTGGCGCTCGTGGCGGGGCTCGTCGCGCAGCGGCTGGCGCGCTGAGGCGGCTCCGCCGATTGTCCGGGCACCCGGGCACCGGTAGCATCGAACGGCGTGCCTCGACCGGAGCAGACCTTGAGCACACCGATCCACTTCGACGCCGACGTCGGCGAGCAGTTCCTGCGCTACGCGCGGATGGTGTCGGCGCGCGGCTACGTGCACAACACGCTCGGCAACATGGTCGTGCGCGTGCCGCACCCGGACTTCCCGCACGGCGTCGCCTACACCAAGCACGCGGGCGTCTCCCTCGAGGAGATGGGGCTCTCGAACCTCGTCGTCACCGACATCCCGACGAGCCGACTGCTGCACGGCACGCGGACCACGAGCATCGGGCACAACCTGAACCGCGAGATCCTGCGGCTGCGCCCCGACGTCGGCGCGGTGATCCACGTCCACGACGACGCGACGATCGCCTTCCTCGGCAGCGGCGCGTTCGACCGCGTGCGGGTGCTGTCGCTCGACATGCCGTTCATCCTCGGCAAGGCGCCGCACTACGTGCCCGCGAGCCTGGACGTCGAGGCCGACGTCGCGCCGGTCGCGCAGTTCATCGCGGACACCAACACCGTCGTGCTGGTCGGCCACGGCGTCACCTCGCTCGGCCGCACGCTGTCGGAGGCCTACCACCGGCTGAACTCGTTCGTCTCCGAGGTCCGTCGCAACGTGCTCGCCGAGCAGCTCGCAGCGCTCAAGGGCACGCGCCCCGCCTATCGCAGCGACGCGGAGATCGAGGAGATGCACCGCTTCGCGGAGGCGATCATCTATCCGAAGCGGGCGGAGCAGGTGATGCGGGCGGACGACGCGTGACGCTTGCCGCCCGCGATCACGAGCCCCACGAGCCACCGTCCCGCGGCCCTCGGCGAGAGCGCGACTCGGCCCGTCGCGACGGCGTCGCGTTCACCGACGCCGCCGCGTCGAAGCCCGGCGTCGATCGGCCGCCGACGCGGGCCGACAGCGTCTCGGCCGCTGCCTTCAGCGCGTTGGTGACTTCCGGGATCGACACCCGCTGGCTCTGGTCGATCCGCTCCGCGTAGGGCACGGTCAGCGCCGCGATCGCACGCCCCTGGGTGTCGAGGATCGGGAAGGCCACGGCGTACAGCCCGCGCACCTGGACGCTCGGAATGGACTCGTACCCGCTCGCCCGGACCGACTCCAGCGTCTGCTCGATCTGCGCATCGGCCTGCTCGGGACGCCGCTGGACGCACTCCTCGATGCGGAGCTTGCGGGTCTCCTCGTCCTGGAACGCGAGCAGCACGCGCCCCGAAGCCGAAACGAGGACGTCGAGCTCGGCACCCGCACGCACCGCGAACCCCATGCCGCTCGGCGTGTCGACCTTGCACAGCACGACCTGCTTGCCCTGCCCGTACACCGTCAGGTGGCAGGACTGGTCGAGCGCGCCGGACAGGCGCTGCATGATCGGCGTGGCCTCGAACAGCAGTCGGTGCGTCGGCGGATTGACGTGCGACAGCTCGAACATCCTGGTCGTGATCGCGTAGGCGTTGTCGTCCACGAGCGCGACATAGTTGCGGTTCACGAGGCACGTCAGCATCCGGTAGATCTCCCCGACGCTGCGCCCCATCCGTCGAGCGATGTCCTTCTGCGACAGCGGCTCCTGGCTGTGGCAGAGGATCTCGAGGATGTCGAGCCCCTTCTCGAGCGCGGGCGCCGAGTACGCCCGCCCCTCGGTCTCGACGAGGCTCGTCGCTCCGGTCGTGTCGTTCTTCATCGGGATGCCTCGGGAGGGGGCCGGTGCGACTCTG
>Ga0315899_10001057_pt1 | contig 31886 bp, 22 predicted proteins | sample LakEriMetagenome_2_FD_203518 | JGI IMG/M metagenome (GOLD analysis project Ga0315899, IMG submission 203518) | Freshwater fungal communities from buoy surface, Lake Erie, Ohio, United States - Buoy 4 MA112 | ecosystem: Environmental > Aquatic > Freshwater > Lake | place: USA: Lake Erie, Ohio...
ATAAAACCCAAAAGGGAGTGGCTGGTAGTTTATCTTTGACTGACTCTTTTCGGAGGCCTTCTGCATGAGTCGTTCATGAGTCGCTTGCAGCTGCAGCGTATGGCTCTCCGCATCCCCACCATCATGCATTAGGTTGGCCAGCGCCAAGAAGGCATGAATGAGGATTTTTTCATAGGATTCACCCGCGTAAGCTCGAGACTTATCATCGGTCCACATGGAAATGGCTTTTTCAGCTATTGATTCTTTTTCGAGATGAAAGAATCGGTCTCGCGTTTCCTTCAACAACAACTCTGCCTTTTTCGCTTCGCCATCAAGCAACGTTGCCATCGCCAAATCGAGTTGCACGACATCTCGATCATGCCTCAGCGGTGATGATAGTTTCTCGAGACTACTTCTACATTCCTCCATACGCCCGCTGTAGAACAAGTCTCTCGATGATGCCACTCGCTTAGCGTGGGTCATGCATCCACTTAAGCAGAAAAAACTAAGCAGTGTCAAGTAACCTAAATGCACTCGATAGAAACAAGAGACTTGATCAGCCAATGATTTAAGCACCGGCTTTGGCACGCTCCGTCGGACGACTCGCCAACGATTTTCTTCCTGGCATTGGGTGATCATTCGATCAACGCTTGAATGGATTGTAATTCCAGGCAGCACCCATAGCGGACTTATGGTATCCCTTTCGAACTTCCGCCGATTCCTTATCGGAAACTCCGGAATGCACGTTTACGAGTTCTAGAGTGAGCGTGTGATCTCGTTGGGTGGAGGAGTTTCTCGTAGTTGTTCCGCTGGTCAGCACAGCGTAAAGTAGATAGTCGACAGGAGCTCCATCACGTTCTAAGACGGCCATCAGCATCCGCATGTTGTCTGGGATGTAGAGCGAGTCCGGACGCAATCTCGTTTCGAATAGAGCCGCATCCAGCATGCGTCGAGTGATGGGGCGGAAGGAAGGCGCTCGTAAAAGTTGCGAATCAATTTGCTGGTAAAGTTGATCCTTGAAGTCGCCTATGTCTTCGGAACTCTTGTTTTCTACGCCAACAAAAAACACGGTCTTGGGTAACGGATGACCATCGGGCCCCATCGGAGTGTCAGGTGTTACCACCTGTTGTCTAGCCAACAATTTGGCGACAGCTTCATCGACCAAAGGATCGTAGACTTCGGCTCCGGCTTTATGACTCCCAACCAGATTGGCTGCGTCCGGCTTGACGACATGGCCAAATTGGTAACCGCGACAGCCGCAAGCCCCGCTTGCTAGCAAAGCGCTACAACCAAACAACCAATCTCTGCGGTTCATAGGGGATTCCCTTCCCAAGATTCTATCGTAATGAGGACTTCTTCAATAACCGATTTCTCGGTTCGTGAAAATATCGGTCACACTGTGTGCCTTTGCTCAATGACGTTTTTAGATTGCCAAAATCTGGCACCGTGACTTGCTCGTCAGAAGCTTAGATAGCTAGCAAAAAAAACGCTCGCCTTTCGGCGAGCGTTAAAGATCAGCTTTGGAGACCCGACTTGGATTCCAATTTAATCCAGTTTTAGCTCGATATCAGAACCACCTTGAACTTCAATCGTTCGGTCCATTGCACCCTGACGATAGGCTGGTGGAATCTTTGCGAACGAGGTATCGGTTTTTCCTGCTTCTACATAATAGGTGTATTTGCCAGGGTAAACGGTTAGTTTCGCTTTCCCTTTGGCAACGACTCCCTCTGCTTGTCCGCCTCCCTTGTCGTCAACAGCTAGCAGCACTAGCTTGACGTCGTCAACAGGCTGACTTTTCGTTGAAACGTTAAAGGTTACTTCGGTTTGCTGAGGATTCTTGTTGACTGTTACTCCTCCGCATCCAACGAGCGAGAGGAGAAAACCGGTCATGATTATGTAACGATACAATATAAGCTCCCTTGCTTAGAAGTCGTCGGCAATGACCAAGCCATCTTGCGATGCAGCCAAAGACTTAAGAGTTCGCCAGTTAACACTGTCGCTGATAAATCGTACCGATCCATCGCCCATAGTTGCGTTCACACCACCGGTGTGGAAGCTAAATGGCTCATCGTTAGGACCGCAGTTGTTGTTTCTCCAGCGGCATTCAACTGGACCACCGGTTGGAACTTTGAATTGATTGATGCGAACAACACGAGATGCCGGAACAATGGCGTTGCTCGGACCGGATAGACCGTTTGCGCCCGAATCTGGATCGGCCCATGCGTACATTCTGCGACCACCGGTCGCACCACCAGACCACTCAACACCGTCCGTTGTGATCGGAGCAGGACGAGTCGACAAAGAGCCCCATGAGCCAGCTGTCGGGTGTGCACGTCCAGCGTCTTCGATAATGCAAAGAGTGTTGCTAGTACCGTCCGTTACGCTGCCGAATCCCCAACCTCTGTTGCAAGAAAGGAAGCCTTGCTGGGTCATTGCTACTCTTCGAGCGGAATTGGTTGGTCGAGTTCCGGGTTCTCCTTGAGATGCATCTTCTTCAACGTCGGTGACGGAAATAAACATGTAATCCCATACACCGTATCCATCTGGAGCACGTGTTTCACCAGCAATCGGCGTGCTTGGGCAGATGTAAGTTGGGACCCTTGACTTCGCGGCAAGAACTGTGTTCGGGAAGTTCGGGTCGTTGTACACGGCCCCTTGCGATCTCGGGTGCAAAATTGTGACATTATACCCGAATGGAGTCGCTGCCATCTGAGCGTAAGTTAGCGAGTGATCCATTTGGTTATAGATATTGCTGAGTTCCAAATACGGAAGCATCAAGGTTGGAGTCGACTGGGTCATGTAGACAGTCGCTGCACCACCGGTACTGTCACACTGACCTGGGTGGGGCAATACTTTGTAGGCGCTTTCGAAGTTGTGGACGGCGAGTCCCATTTGCTTCATGTTGTTTCCGCACTGCATTCTACGAGCTGCTTCACGAGCGGCTTGAACGGCAGGCAAGAGTAGTCCAACCAAAATCCCAATGATCGCAATAACCACCAGCAATTCGACAAGCGTGAATCCACGCCGACGCATCAATTTCTTCACAGCAATAACCTCAAAATAGTATTTCAGTCCTCGCGGCGCTTCTCTACCCAACAACAAAACCATTTTGCATGTGAGTCCGCTCGGAGACGAAACGGTCAGAATGATAGTTGAGAGTTGAATGATTTCTGTTTAGAAACGATGAATACTAGATGAATGAACCGTGAGGAAATGATGAAGAAACTTGAGGGGGATTTATCCTGATCACAGGGTTTTGCTTGGGATTTTCGGGATCCACAGCCCTACACTACTTTTGTATTGACGGTACTCCAAGCCGAATTGCACTGCGAGCATTTCTTCCTCTATCGGGCGAACCAAGAATTGCCATATCAATCCACCGCAAAAGACATAAAACAAAACGAAGACTGAACCGTACATGATACCAACGCTTGCGCCTTGTGCCAAACCAGTCACGGCCATCGGATTGCGAATCCATTTATACAGCCCTCGGCACACCAGCTTGTTCGTTTTGTCATAAGGAAATGGTGTCCCAGCACCAAAGCTCGCCATGGTCCAGGCCGTATGTAAATTGACAATAGAAGTGACGGCAAACGTTAACACCCCCAGAGCAATTGTCCAAGTTGCCTGATAAAAAGGGATCGATGTTGCCAACTGTAACTTGGTAAGGAGCCATGGAAACATTCCCAAAATCAGAGGCCAGAATACAAGTAACTGTAAACCGGTAACAAACAGATTTCGTTTCGGCGAACGATCTGTGGCATTGCGAAATACAGAGAAGAGATGTTCACGCTTCGAAAAGTATTCGGCCGTCACTAGATGTAAAAATCCAATCCAAGACATCCCCATCAGCGTGGCTCCCAACACCCCTTCGCCCGTCGAGATGCTGGCTGTTAGCGATAGGATGGTCGCGTAAGTGATGCCGCCCAACATGGTCCATAGACCAAGCCTCATCATTTTTGATCTGCGATGCGCCAACCATGCGACTCCGACACCAAGTACGGTATACGTAAACAAATCACTCCACATGAGGATGTCCAACGCCGACTCACCAAGCGTCTCGGGCCAGTATTGAAACTTGGTGCAGGGAAATAGAAAGAGCGAAACCCACCAAACCGCAACTGCTACGGCTTGTAACAGACAGTACCAAACGACAACACGGCGAATCTCCTTATGAGCCGAGCCGCGATGAGTCAGTAAGCTTTCTTCGTCTGATACACCGGATTTCTCTTCAGACGTTACTTCATTCGAGACGGTCATAACCGAACTATACACCAGGTTCGTCGTGGGCATGAATCTGTCACTGTGACCGCACAAATTGGAACGGCGACACGATTTAGGGAAAAAACACTCTTTTTCTCTTCATCGTGGGAAAAAAAGAAGGCTTTCCGGGAATCCGCGTCTCCAAAAAGACCAAAATTCACCGGATTATTCGGTCGCAGCGAGTGACAACCGGCGTCGACGAATGTGTAGATAGTGGAGGAACGAATTTGGACGGCCCAGAAACCAGAGCGTCGCTCATTGAAAAGCTTGTTGATTCTGCAAACACTTGGGCTTGGCTCGAGTTTGCCAAGATTTATCAACCACTTGTTTATCGAGTCGCTCGACATCGGGGCTTACAACATTCTGACGCGGAAGATCTGTCTCAAGAGGTAATGACGCGAGTCAATCAAGCCATCGGCCAATTCGATCCTAATCGGACTGGTAGCTTTCGTGGTTGGTTGTTCACGATTACGAGAAATCTAGTGGTGAATCATCTTAAACGGAACAAGTCGAGGCAGCTTCTGGGAACCGATTCTTTGGAAGAAATACTTCGCCAAACACCTGACGAAAACGATGAGACGGCCACAGTTTTTTCCTTCGAACACCAACGCCAGTTGTTTCATATCGCAGCAGAAATCATTCGAACTCGTATCTCAACTGATACGTGGTCCGCATTTTGGTTAACTGCCGTTGAACAAGAACCAATCCAGGAGGTCGCTAAAAAGTTAACTATGACTCCTGGCGCGATTCGTATGGCTAAGTGCCGCGTGCTAGCTCAGATTCGAAGCGAGGTAGCGAAGTTATCGGTAGATGAGGAGAGAACTAAATGATCGTTCGATACCACTATGATGAAGAGACCCTGATGGCTTTCGCTCGCGACGAGATATCAAGCGGACGAGAACAAATGGCGCGTCATATCGAATCGTGTGAAGAGTGCCAAGCAACCCTAGAAAAAATCGTCTGCTCCGATTTGACTTGGCAAAGCGTCAGCGAACTGCTCACTCCGTGCGAATTCGAAACCCATGCAGAGCTATCCATTCGGCTCTCGTTCTTAAAGCCATCGGATGACGAGCGTTCCTTGGGACGTTTCTCGCGCTACGAAGTCTTGGAAATACTGGGCCATGGCGGAATGGGAATCGTACTTCGAGGCTTTGACCCAGCTCTCAATCGGCAATGCGCCATAAAAGTTTTGGCCCCCGAGTTGGCTTACCATGCCGCTGCAAGAAATCGCTTATCCCGCGAGGCCAAATCGGCTGCCGCTGTTGTTCATCCCAACGTGATTCCTATCCTTACCGTCGATGAATGCGATGGAATCCCGTATCTAGTCATGCCGGTTGTCGAAGGAGAAAGCCTGCAACAGCGAGTCTTTAGAACCGGCCCATTATCCATTCTCGAAACCGTTCGCATCGCGACCCAAATCGCTGACGGCTTAGCAGCCGCTCACGCACAAGGCTTGATTCATCGTGACATTAAGCCAGGCAATATTCTCTTGGGACAAGGGATCGAGCGAGTCCAATTAACCGACTTTGGATTGGCTCGTGCAGCAGATGACGCAAGCCGAACTCGTAGTAGCATCATCGCTGGGACACCGCAGTACATGTCTCCCGAACAAGCGAGAGGTATCGAGATTGATCAGCGCAGCGATTTGTTCAGTCTCGGCTGCGTCATCTACTTTATGCTCAGCGGCCGCAGCCCGTTTCGAGCAGATTCGACCATGGGAGTTCTGCATCGCATCGTCAATGACGAACCGCGATCGCTCCGGACCATCAACAGCGATGTCCCGCTTTGGCTTGAGGAGATCGCAATGAAACTACTACGAAAGAATCTAACCGAACGCTTTGCCTCTGCCAACGAACTCTCAGAACTTCTGCATCAATGGTTAGCGCACCTACAGAATCCGTCCGAATCTCCACCTCCGAAATCCTATCAGCCAGCGAGTTCACAACGAAGAAAACTCATCGCCGCAGGAGTGCTTTCCATCTCGTTAGCTTTGCTGCTAACCGCATGGTTCGCTTATGACCGTCTTCGTTCAATCAACTTGAATTCACCAAATCTGGGGCAGCAACCGTCTGCTTCAGTGATCAATGAGTCACTCGATGACGTGCATCTCGAAGTGGACCAATTGTTGAACGAATTGAAATAAGCGTGATCCATGTCGAATACTTTGCCATTACTGACCTTCAACACCTAAATACCATCAATAAAATCTGAGGAAATCCTGTGCGAAACGTGATTATGTCCCCCTTTGTTGTGATGCTATTTTTCCAAGGCTCTGCTTTGCTCAGTCAGAGTGATATTGCTGACCGAAACAACGCGGAGAGCGGTCAATACGAAGCTCTTCCTGACATAAAAGTAAACGATGATGATCAGGAGATAAAGCTGGCGTTGAAGAAGGTGGAGTTGCTGATAACCGAAGCCGAGGCACGAGCCGCACAAGGTCGCTTAGAGTTTTCCGCCATGGAAAAGTTAAGAGGTAAAACTGTTTCAGAGTTAGACTTTAAAACTGCTGAAAACAATCTTGGAAAAATAATGAAGCGACTCGAGCAATTGATAGCGATTCGAGAAGAAATCGAAAAACGAAAAGAAAGGCGAGACGCGTTGCTAGCCGCAGCCAACAGCAAGGAAAAATCTCAAGCTGTGCTTAACAATGCGGGGCTGCGAAAATCGGATCTCGATGATTGCTCCATGCATGTCGTCGGCATCTATTCCCCACAAGCAAACAAGCGGGATTCGACTAACGAGGTTTTTGTTACGGTCAAGGGTTTGGACAAGCCATCCATCATTGTCCTATCCTCCTACAGCTCAACGTTCTGGCGAATTCGATTTGAACAACCTGAAAACATTAAGTTGGTCATCGTGACGGGATACTACACACAACGTGCCTCGATTGATAGCACATCAATCAAGACACCTTTAATCGTTTCCTCGTATTTCAACGAAACATCAACACCAACGCCTAATCATCCGTGGGGTTACGCTACCTCATGGAAAAGCGAACAAGGCTGGCGGCTTGCGAGTATGCTTTACGAATTGACTGGCCGCACTGCGTCGACTTTTATCGGCATGGATCAAGCAAGAACGATTACGATCGATGGAAAGAAAGGAGCTATTTCAGTTCGTGACGCGAAAGAACCGATTCCAGGTTTACTGACCGAACAAGAGATCAAAGAAAATCCTATTCCTTTTGAAACCGATGAGTGGAATGTTGACCGTTCGTCCGCTGACAGGGAAAATGCAAATCTCGAAGATGTCGAGCAATCCTTGAAGCAGTTAATTCTCGAAACCGAATCCAAAGTGAAGTCATCCAAATCGGAACTTGATGACCTGGAAAAGGAGATCGAAGAACTTCTGCGCAACTTGACCGATGCAGCCGCATTGGATCGAACGAAAGCGAAGGCATTGTTCAGCAAGAGATTCGAAATACAGTTCGAGAATCAAAACCTGCGTGGTGAACTTGCCAATCTCAAGCTAAGGCTTATCGCTTCCCAACAAATGAAACGTCTTCAGAATCGGGACAACATCATTGAACAAGAAATCGACGAAGCTGTCGAAAAAGCGAAAGCGGATAAAGCGAAAAAACAACACCGCGATGCACCGATAATTAGTGCCGGAACTTGGAGTTTATGTTGATCATAACCCGCAGCGTAAGCAAGGGATTTTGCAGGGACAATATCCCTCGCTTACGCCTTTTTGAAGTTGCGCAGTAACAGGTTTTTCGGGCCAAAGGCCTTGCGTTTGCCTAGCCCAGGCAGAAGGCCTGGGAATTGAGAAAACGATGATGTTAGGGCCAAAGGTCCGGCCGTTTAGGATGGCTCGGATCTCAGCAAGGGAACAAACGGTCAGGCCGTTGGCCCTTGAAAAATCTTGGTGAATCGCGGTCCAGGCCCTCCAGGCTTGGCTAGGTAAACGAACTGGGCTTTGCCCCTAAATCCAAGATAGCGGAACTTCAAAAAAGCGTAAGCAAGGGATTTTGCCGAGAGAATTGTCCCTCGCTTACGCTGCGGGTTATGATTGATATCGCCACCAAGTCGCGACACTAGCTATTTGACTAGCGGCGACAGATTCAATTGCAGACCATCGAAGAACGCTAACCGCGCAGGGATCGACTTTTCAATCGTTTCAATCTGCTCTGCCGTCAAGCGATCTCGCCTGTGCCGGATCGCGAACCAGAGCAAAAACGTTTCGGCCAAGTCCTCGCGAAAGGGATGATCTTTGGCGTAAGTGGATATAGCGGTTGGATCTGATTGCTGGGCTTTAACCCAATCAGGATGGCGAGTGTAAATTGGATCTAACGAGGTATGAGTCGCTTCATGGATGAGCGTCTCCTCGAGGATTCCTTGTTTGCGATACTCTGCCGTTTGTTCGATATGAACCAGCAAATTCTCATTGCCGCCGCCGAATAACTGCTTGCCGGGATGAATCCAACTCGTTCGCACATTCACCCGTAAACATTTGGGTAGCCGACCGTACTCCTTCGCATACTCTTCCGCTATCACGGCGGCTTTATCGCTCGATTCGAACTCGCTGTTAACTTGTATCTCGATTTTGAGACCGTCGGAGTAGTAGGCATCGAAAAGGAAAGGCTCGTTTTCGATAAACTTATCGACCCGCCGGTCGAACATGCGTCGTTTGTCGGTCCCCTTGGCTTCTAGTCTTTCGAAAACCGATTCGTCTTTTTCGGTAACGATATCTCCGTTAATAAAGATCGTACCGTGATAAGGTGGTTTCTTATCATCTGCCAAACCTGGATCGCACAAACAAGTCAGTGACAATCCTAAAACGATCCTGGCAAACTTCATTACGTGTGGCTTTCGTTGTACACGGAGAGTCGATTGTTTAACTTGCCTAATAGAAATCGACACGTACTAAATGATTGGGCCTAAATGATTGGGCAAACATCGAACCACGATCGGCCTAGTTCCTCCATCCATTCGGAACTTTGCGTTGGTCCCCAAAGACCGGGCTCATAAGGATGCAGTGTTGGGGCTGCGGGGCTCTTCCATGCGGCAATAATCGGATCGATGATTCGCCATGCTTGTTCGACTTCGTCGCTTCTCGCGAACAAACCTGGATCGCCGAGCAATGCGTCGAGCAGTAATCGTTGATAGGCATCGGGCAGTTCTTTACCGCTGGAATCGAATCGGAAATCCAATTCGCTCAATCGAAGCTTCATATCGGAGTCAGGAACTTTTGATTGGAAGTGAAGCTGCATTCCTTCAGCTGGTTGAATCTGGATGACCAAGCGATTGGCATCAGGTCGACAGGTTTTCTCATTGCCGAAAAGCATGTGTGGTGGTTCGCGGAATTGAATCACGATTTGCGTCGTGCGGCAGGACATCGCCTTGCCACTTCGCAGGTAGAACGGCACGCCTCTCCAGCGCCAGTTATCCAAATAGAACTTTAACACAGCGAAGGTTTCGGTCTGGCTATCGTCAGGAATACCTTCTTCATCTTGGTAGCCGATGTATTGACCTCGGACTCCATGCTGTGCGAAGTCACTTCCCTTGTAGGGACGGATTGCTTGAAGCACTTTGACCTTTTCGTCACGGACAAACTCGCCTGTGTACCGGACGGGAGCTTCCATGGCCGTTACCATCATCAATTGAAAGATGTGGTTTTGGAACATGTCACGGAGGATGCCCGACTTGTCGTAGTATCCACCACGGCGGCCAACTTTTACCTCTTCTGCGACGGTGATTTGGACGTGATCGATATAGTTTCGATTCCAGAGAGGCTCGAAGATGGTGTTGCCGAACCGCAACGCCAACATGTTTTGAACTGTTTCCTTACCCAGATAGTGATCGATTCGATAGATCTGATCTTCGCGAAACGTTTGATGGATTTCAATATTGAGCTTTTGGGCCGATTGGAGATCCGTTCCGAACGGTTTTTCGATAACGACGCGTCGAGCCCCGTTAGTGTCGACGTTTAGCCCTGCCTTGCCCAATTGCGCAATCGCATGAGCATAAAGCTGTGGCATGGTGGAAAGATAATAGACGCGATCGGTTTTTTGTCCGGCCTCTATCTCGTGGAGCACTTGGGCAAGACGATGAAAATCTTGTTCATTTTCGATGTCGCCCGCTTGGTAAAAGATCTGCTCAGCAAATCCATTCCATGCATTAAGATTAAAATCGTCCTTTACAAATTTCTCAGTTGTCTGTGCCAACTGTTCGCGCCATTGTTCCGACGTGAATGGACTTCGAGAAACGCCGACGATTCGGGTGGGTGTTGGCAATCTGCCTCGACAAAATTGGCGATACAGTGCTGGAATAAGCTTCCGGCTTGTAAGGTCGCCGGAAGCCCCAAAAATCACCATCGTGTGAGACATGACCATCTCGATCTAGTAAATACGGAAATCAAGTCGTTTTTCTAGGGCATCAAACAGCGAGCTCCTAGCTTGCTGAATGTCGCGATAACCCAAACTATTTACGTTTTGAGATGGATTCTGCATGAAGCTCTGTAGAAGCTCTTCGTTAGACGGCGAGAGCTCGAGAACTTTCACAACGTAGAAAACAGAGCGTCGTCGATCTGGGGCGGCGACTGTCTCACCCACCTTGGTTGTAAACACGCCATCCATAAACTGATTGTCGACGGGGAGTAATGGATCAACGCGGCTGACCTCGTCGATTTGAAACTGCATGTTCATTTGCATGAACATCGGGAACATCGGATTCATTGCAGTGAATGGAGCTGGCTCAACGACTAGCTTCTTTTGCTCGTCTGATGTCAAAGCGTCAACCAAGTTGTTTGTGCCAACTTGAGTTGCAAGTTCTTTGGCTTTGCTTTCAGCGAGTTTGATGGCTTGTTGTAATTTCCATACTTCAACGATTTGTTCACGCACTGTTTCAAAGGATGGAACAACAGGTGTTTCCACTTTGGTTTTCCAGAAAGCGAATCGGGTGCCAGAGGGGCCACCACCCATCGAGGTCAATGGGACGAATTCACCGCCGGGACCTTGGGTCGCATTGATGTAGGTTGTGACAGGAATAGGTTGTGCTCTCTGTCCTTGGCTCACCGATGATTGTCCAATTGGCATCAATTGAACGGAGTCGGAATCCACCAGTCCTGTGGTGCCATAATCCAGGCCTACTTCATCAGCGATGACTCTAAGATCAGGTCTCACGGGCAATTCGAATCCCTTGATTTTTTCCTCCTGCGCTCGTCTGTAGCCCTCGAGCTCACCACTATAGATCGTCATCACGCTTATAGCTTGATTGATCTTCTCTTCGACGAGACTGATTGCGGTGGCGGTGGCCATTTCTCTTGCGATTTGGTCTTTGACCTCATCAAAGGTCTTGGTTCGCATTGGTACCGTGGTCGTCTCGGTCGCTTGCGATTCTGTACCGGGTACAGAATCGCCTATCGACAACCCGGGAGACACGGGGGTAACTGGGGCGCCCTGGTCGGGCATCACTTCCGTAGCAGTCGTAGCGGTGGGAGTTGCTTCCGGAGGGGTTGTTTCGTTCCGTAGAGGATTAGTAGGTTCGGTTTGAGTCGTTGCGACAGGATCTGTCGCAGGGGGTGTTTGAGTGACAGGCGGTTCTACTGCCGGTGGTTCTACTGCCGGCGGCGTAACTGCCGGTGGTTGACTGCCAGGCTCTTGGTAGGAGACCAAACGAATGGATTCGTTGCGGCCGCTTATGCTAGATTGTTTGTCGGAACCATCTCCACCGCCAACTGGTGGTTCGGTTTTTGGAGGTTCCGTCGCGGGAGGTTCCGTTGCGGGAGGATTCGTTGCGGGAGGATTCGTTGCCGGTGGTTCCGTCGCGGCTGCAGGATCAACGGCAGGCTGAGTTGATGGAGTTTCCGATGAAGCAGCTGGGGTGGTTCCTGGAAGAGGCAATGCTGTCGCTTCAGTTTTTGGAGCCTCGATTGGAACCTGGAATTGTTTGTCGGCTACTCGGCGTTCGTATTCTTTGCGAAGTTCTTCTTCAGGGATTTTGGCCATTTCCGCGACGATCACCGCTTCGGTATCGACGGTTAGGAATTCGATTTCTGCCTTGGGGGGTGTCATAAAAGCAGGTTCGGATTCCAAAATGTTGGCGTTTCGAATGACGTCCTTACCTTTGGCGTAGAGATCTTTCAGTTCTTTATCCGAGGGAGTTGTCGTTACTTCTGATAGCAAATCCTTAACGTAAACAGGGTACGCTTGGACCTTGGCTCTGAGGTTTAGCCTAAGGAATTCTCTCCAGTTCTTGGATGGAGAAGCCAAGATTGGAGCTGCGATTGGTCGAGAGTCTCGCAGGTCTTCGAAAATCATTCCAACATTCGTCAAGCGAAGCATATGCTGGTACGTGAGTTCGTCACGCATGACTCTGTTGAAATAGGTCATGGTCATCCGACGCTCGGTGGATTGCTTGAGGATGGCGACGATCGCTTCTCCACCCAATTTTCCGTTCACAAATTTTTCTAAAAAAACTTTTACAGATTCATCGTCGAACCGAATTCCCATGTTTTGGGCCTCGGTGATCAGCATTCTTCGAAAGGCAGCGGTTCGTGCATCGAGAGCCTGAGAAATGCCTAGCATCGACAAATCTGGACTAAATGCAGGGACCTGAGGCATGCCTCCTTTTTGCATAACAGCCCGAGCCAATTCGCTCAGAAAGCGATTGGTAACCTGCAAATCGTATTCGTCTTGTTGGGCCTGTTCATTACTTATTGCCCCACCTTTCCATGCTGCGATTGCAGAGTTAGAGCGTGAAACGCCACCGCCCGAACTACCTCGCATGGTGTCGAACATAGGCGCGATCACGAATGCAAACATCGCTAGGAGAACAGCCCCAGCCATTAAAATGCGTTGGTTCTTTCGGAAAATTTCGAACGGACTTGCCATACCGGGGTATATCCTGTGATCGCCACGAAAAATCTGTTATCTCTCCAGAAAACGGAGGGAAGATGGATTGTAGGGTTTCCGAGTTCTGATGCAATTGCACCCTAACTAAATGAGTTGGGGGGGCTTGACAAGTGCTACGAACTCAGGCCAAAACCCCTTTTGTAGGGGCTGGCGAAACGTTATTACGGGCGTCAGCTATATTCTTTGTTTGAAACCACAACAATATCATCGTTAGTATGGGCGAAAAGAAATCCCTTGTAATCGTCGAATCCCCGGCCAAAGCAAAGACGATTGCAAAGTATCTGGGCAGTGGTTTCCAAGTCGAGGCCTCTATCGGGCATATTCGAGATCTGCCCGGAGGTGCCAAAGAAGTCCCTGCCGAGTTCAAGGGGCAACCTTGGGCGTCCCTCGGCGTCAACGTTGACGAAGGCTTTGAGCCTCTATATGTGATCCCATCCGACAAGAAAAAACACATTACTTTTTTGAAGTCGGCTCTTAAAGACGCCAAAGACCTTTATCTGGCGACGGACGAAGACCGCGAGGGAGAAGCCATATCTTGGCACCTTAAAGAGGTTCTCAAGCCCAAGGTTCCGGTCCATCGCATGGTGTTCCACGAAATCACCAAGGAAGCCATCCAAACAGCCTTAAAGTCGACTCGATCGATCGATGATGGTCTGGTCAAGGCCCAGGAAACTCGCCGTATTCTCGACCGGCTGTACGGCTACGATGTCTCACCACTACTCTGGAAAAAGGTGCGACCAGGTCTCTCGGCCGGGCGTGTTCAGAGCGTGGCTGTTCGGCTTATTGTTCAGCGTGAACGAGAGAGGATGGCGTTTCGCTCCGCCACCTATTTTGACTTGGAAGCAGTCCTCAAAACCAATCAAGGCGAGTCATTTACGGCGGCATTAGTCAGCGTCAACGATCGAAAAATTCCCGCCGGTAAAGATTTTGATCCCGCAACAGGGCGTCTCAAGGATGATCGATTGCTCCTCCTGGACGAGGCCCAAGCGGTCGCACTCCGAGACCGTTTGCAAAAAGCGAACTTCCGGGTCCTTAGCGTCGAAGTCAAACCGTTCACGGAACGACCCAAGGCCCCGTTTACAACGAGCACGATGCAACAAGAGGCCAACCGAAAACTTGGCTTGACCGCAAAAGATACGATGCGAATCGCTCAAAGCCTGTACGAAAACGGCTACATTACTTATATGCGTACCGACTCGACCACCCTTTCGAAGGAAGCGGTCAACGCGGCGCGAGAACTGGTCCGCTCTCAATACGGCGAAGCATTTCTATACGGCCAAGAGCGAACCTACGCGACCAAAGTGAAGAACGCTCAAGAAGCTCACGAAGCCATTCGTCCCGCTGGTCACCCATTTCAACTCCCCGAGGCATTGCGTAAAGAACTGAGTTACGACCAGTTCCGCCTCTTTGACCTGATCTGGAAACGCACTATTGCATCGCAAATGGCGGATGCCCGAAAACGACGCGTTGTGGCCACGATTCAAGCGGACGACTCCATCTTCCAAGCGACCGGAACCACGATCGAATTCGAAGGTTTCCTGCGAGCCTACGTAGAAGGAAGCGACGATCCTGCGGCGGAATTAGCAGAAAAAGAACGCCTGCTGCCCGCGATGAAGTCAGACGACCCGCTCGGTCTCAAAGAGCTAGACTTCTTGTCTCACACGACCCAGCCACCCGCTCGATTCACCGAAGCATCATTGACCCAAGGCCTTGAAGAACGCGGTATCGGTCGACCCAGTACATACGCATCCATTATCGACACGATACTTCGGCGCGACTATGTGTTCAAAAAAGGTAACGCCCTAGTTCCGAGTTGGACTGCGTTTGCGGTCATCCGTTTGATGGAAGAGCATTTTGCGTCACTGGTTGACTACCAATTCACAGCCGAAATGGAAGACTACCTTGACCAGATCAGTCGCAACGAACGAGAGAATTTGGCATACCTTCAGGAGTTCTACTTCGGCAACGATGCCGTCGAAGAGAACTTGGCTCCCGGCGGTGTTGGCTTAAAGCCCTTGCTTGAACAAAAGGTGGCCGAGATCGATCCTCGCATCGCATGCTCGTATCCTTTGATTGATACCTCCTGCGACACTCCAGCAACCGATACCCCCATTATGGTACGGGTCGGCCGATATGGGCCATATATCGAACGCGGCGAACAGCGAGCCAGCATTCCCGATAGCATGGCCCCAGATGAGCTTACGATCGCGACCGCTGAAGAGCTCCTTCAGAAACAACAGATCAGCGAAGAACCACTTGGTTACCACCCAGACAATCAGAAACCGATCTATATCAAACAAGGACGTTTTGGTCCTTATGTCCAGATGGGCTTGCCGGACGATGAAGAAAAGAAGAACGCATCGCTCTTGAGAGGCATGTCACCAGAGTCGCTCGATTTGGCTACCGCAGTTCAATTGCTTTCACTACCGAGAACGCTTGGCGTTCATCCTGAGTCAGGCGAACCGATTGTTGCGACACAAGGCCGGTTTGGACCGTTCCTAAAACATGGCGCAGAATCCAGGTCTCTTCCCGCCGATGTAAGTCTGTTAACAGTCTCACTCGAGGAGGCGCTCGCGATTTTAGCGCAACCCAAAGCTCCGGGACGAGGTCGTGGCGTTGCCGCAGCACCTCTCAAAACATACGATGAATCTCCTGTCACTGGTAAGAAGATCGAGTTACGTGACGGTCGTTATGGACTTTATGTGACTGATGGTGAAACCAATGCGTCACTTCCTAAAGATGCCAGTGGCGAAGACTTTACGATGGAGCAAGCACTAGAACTTTTAGCAGCTAGAGCGGCCGCCGGACCATCCAAAAAGAAAGCCAAAGCTGCCAAGAAAACGACCAAAAAGGCATCCAAGACTGCTAAGAAGGTTGCTAAAGAGACTGAGCCGAAAAAGGCCGCTCCCAAAAAAGCCGCTAAGAAAAAGGCAGCCAAAAAGAAGACTGCTAAAAAGGACGTTGCTGACGACGAATAACCAAACGAGGGCAGGACTCTTGTAGTGGACGACGCTAGGAGGCCATTTGCACGGGAGACCGCCTGTGACATTGGTGAGAAGATTCGTGCCATGTTCGTGCCAGGCAGTCGGGCCTCGTAGCCTCGTCCACTACAAGACCGGCCTCGTAGCCTCGTCCACTACCAAGACCGGCCTCGTAGCCTCGTCCACAGAATGAGAGATAGACCCAGTCAGTAATGTCTACGCCCAAGGCGGACAAAGAAGTTTGATGGGTGAAGTTGGAAGTTTTAAAGAATGCCAATCTTTTTAATGCCGGATTTCCAACGTTGTATTGGATTTTCTAGTGTTCCGATCGGTGCTCAAGCGAGCAGTTAGAGATCGATTTTGAGCATTTTGTTGCACCGAAGTCGGTCTTGAGCTTACCACTCGGGTTCATCCCAGTGCGAGCATGACTTGCAATTTACCGACGCCCCGATTTGATGCCTACCTTAATCGTCGGACTCGTTTTGCTTTTCCGTCAAAGGCTGGCAAACTACCAGGTGACGCGACCTGGACTCCGATTCTCAATCCCAGCTGGACTTGTAACGCCTCTTCGATGGCAGGAACTAGATGCGAGTCGACATCAATTTCGAGGGAGACTTCGTCCAATGCACCTTGCTTCGTTAAGTTAATTCGAAAATTCCTGACTGCATCGAACTGTCCCAGAATCGCCTCAATACTGGATGGAAAGAGATTAACCCCTCTCACTACGAACATGTCATCTGCCCGACCAAGTATCCCTCCCTCAATCTGAACGAAGTTAACCCCGGAATCGGAATCGAATCGAGGGCATACGATATCGCCGGTTCGATATCGCAATACCGGTGCACCGACTCGTCCAAGCGACGTCAGAACTAGTTCTCGATAGTTTTCGTTCACCCCAGAAGCGTTTTGATTTTCTAGTGGAATAAACTCCGCTATGAATTCCGATTCGATGATGTGCAGTCCAGATCCACTGGATGCACCGAAGCCCCATGGGCCGATTTCGGTGGCCCCCGCATGGTCCATCACGGTGGCCCCAAAGCTTTGCTCAATCTGGCTTCGCACCGAAGGGATGGAACCTCCTGGCTCTCCTGCTACGAATACGATTCGAATGGAGCTGTTTTCGAGAGATTGGCCTCGCTCTCGGGCTGCTTGTGCTAAATGCAACGCGTAACTAGGCGTCGCGAAAAGCACCGTTGGAGATGCGGTTCGGATCATGTCCAAGCGAGCCACCGTTGACATTCCTCCCGATGGAATCACAAGGCAATCCCGTTTAAGACATGCATCGTGGGCACTCCAGAATCCGATAAATGGCCCAAAGGAAAACGCCATCAGAATTCGATCCCGGCTTTCAATTCGGCAGGCATCGAGCACGTATTGCCACGTATTGGTCCACCACTCCCAGTCTTCTTTTGTATCCTGGATCACCATGGGACGACCATGCGTGCCACTCGTTCTGTGATAGCGATGGTAAAGGGACTGCGATTGTTCACCATGGTAAGTGTGGTGCAACGCCACGCCGTCATCCTTGTTTGACAACCAATCGGTTTTCGAAGTCAGCGGAAACTCATGCCACTCACTCAATTCCGTTAATTGGAGGGACGAACATCCAAATTTGTTTCGGTAATAGTCATTTTGTGGCAAGACCTTTTTCAAGAGCTCATTCAGCCGCGTGAGTTGGTAGGCTTCGAGTTCGGCCCTGGGAAGGTGTAAAAAAGCGTTTCGACTCTCAAACGGATCGAAGCTTGAGTCTTTGGAATCGGAACGCATCAATGGTTTGGCCAACAGTGGTTTACGGGTTCGTAAATTCCAGTTTCGTGATAAAATACTGGAATGATCGTGGAAGGAATTATAACTACAGAAGACGAAAACGGGGAAATGCATGCGGCTCCAATTGGACCACATGTAGACCATGAATTTCGCAATTGGACCCTCTACCCGTTTCAAACGTCAACCACTTTCGTGAATCTTCATCGAACGGGTCGTGCGGTCTTTCATGTCACGGATGATGTGTTTCTTTTGACAGCTACGGTGCTCGGATACGGAAATCGACAGCGATCTCGCAACGAGATCTCTGCTGATGGGGCCACGACGGAATTCCAGTGGCGACACCTCATTGAAAAAGCCAGACAAGCGAACCACGAATCGGAAATTGGTTGGATTTTAGAACGTTGCCACCGCTTCTATGCGTTACAGATCACGGAAGGCGATTTTTGGGGATGGAACCGCGCAAAACATTCGCTTCTGGAATTAGCGATCTTGGTCAGCAGGCGGCACATGACCGATCAGGAGACGTGGCAATCGGAATGGGAACGCCATCGCATAATCATCAACAAAACGGCCGGCCCCGAGGAACTCGAAGCGTTGGCGTTGCTCACATCGACTGTCATGCCATAATGGACCGACTTAGGGTTCATTTTCTTCGAAATACATAGCAATGACAGTCAAATATCATATCGGTATCGATCTAGGCACCACCAACTCGGTACTCGCCTTCGCCCCAGCCGACGAATCGGAAGCGATGATTGCGGTTCTTCCAATCCCACAAATTACAGCCCCTGGGACTGTGGAACGCCGACTTTCGTTGCCATCATTTTTACTTCGCTTCGAAGGTGAGTTGGATCCCGCCTTTATCATGGATGGCTTCCGCTCGCCCTTTGGAGTTGTCGGAGAATATGCGCGTCGCATCGCAAGCGAGCAACCTGATCGAGTCATCGCGGCTGCCAAGAGCTGGCTGTGTCATGGTGCCGTCGACCGCACCAGTCCCCTGCTTCCGTTTGAAAACGAATCTCCCGAATTGCGATTGTCTCCTTTAGAAGCCACAACCGCATACCTGATGCATTTGGTTGATGCGTGGGGACAGCAATTTTCCGATGCCCCTTTTTCTGAACAACGAGTTGTGCTGACCGTTCCTGCATCGTTTGATCTCGATGCACGTGAGCTCACTAAACAAGCCGCATTAACAGCTGGCTTCCCCGAAGACTTTGTCTTTCTAGAAGAGCCGCAGGCTGCACTCTATAACTGGATTCATGCTCAAGGAGAAACCTGGAGAAAGCAACTCAAGCGAGACAATACCTTGCTCGTGTGCGACGTCGGAGGAGGAACGACCGACTTGACGTTAGTCCAAGTTACCGAGGAAAACGGAGAGTTGGAGCTAAGTCGATTAGCCGTTGGCAAGCATTTGCTGGTGGGGGGAGATAATATGGATTTAACCCTCGCGCATGTCGCTTCTCAGCTGTTTTCATCCAAAGGGCACAAACTGAACGCGTGGCAGTCGACCTCGCTTTGGCACTCGTGCCGACTCGCTAAAGAATCGCTTCTAAGTTCGAAAGCACCTAGTAGCGTACCACTCAATATTCTTGGTCGAGGAAGCAAACTGATTGGCGGTACGATATCGGTTGATCTGGACCGCACCATCGTGGAATCAACTTTGGTGGATGGATTTTTTCCGATCGTTTCTTTACAAGATCGCCCGCTCGAATCGGGGGATACAGGGTTCCAAGAAATCGGCCTACCCTTTGAACCGGATTCTGCCATCACCAAACATGTCGCTGCGTTTCTGGGTGATCATTTGCATAAAACCCCGAATCAGCGAATCTCTCATTTGCTATTCAACGGCGGCGTGTTTAATGCCACATCATTCCGCAACCGATTGATCCAAACCATTTCTGGCTGGAATCAATCGACGGAAGACTCGCTTTTTGTCTTGGGCGGAATTGAGGACTTGGACCAGGCGGTCGCATGTGGAGCGGTCTATTATCTTTGGGCAAAAGATCACGGCGGAATCAGGATACGAGGTGGCACAGCGAGAAGCTACTACATTGGCATCGAATCCACCGGGCCGGCTATTCCTGGTATCCCAAGACCGCTACATGCATTGTGCGTCGTACCTCATGGCATGGAAGAAGGAACGGAATGCGCCATTGGCAACAAAGAAGTAGGATTGCGAACAGGCAAACGGGCCAGGTTCCGATTCTTTTCTAGCACCACTCGAACATCCGATAAGCCCGGTCAATTGCTCAAAGATTGGGATGAGAATGAATTGACGGAAACTCCCCCGATGGAAACAGAGCTCGCGGCCACCGATTCACCCGGTTTAGTTCCCGTCAAATTCGAAAGCCGTGTTACGGAACTCGGCATCTTAGAGCTGTTTTGTAAATCATCCAGAACGGACGAGTCCTGGAAATTGGAGCTACAAGTTCGATCGACGGACTGAGAAATGTTGTTAATCAACGCCAAACTTGGCGGCCCCCCCGTCACTTGGCTTTGGTCCAAGACTTGCATTAAATCGCTTTCGTGAAACAGACGGCAGTCGTCGTGCGTTACTTCCTTGCGTTTTCAAGATTCGAAGCGCTGGTGGATCGTGCGTGACTCAAGCCTAATGGAACACAATCGCACAACTGCCGCACACCTGTCGCGCCACCTTGGCACACTTGGGACGCGGGCAAGCAAAAACAGTGACAAAATGCTCCGATATCCACAATCGTATGGTTGGGGGGCTTGGAACAATGCTGCTGTTTTCCATGTGCCGATTTTGGATCCACTGTTTTGGTTGTAGAACTGGTGTTTTCACTTTAGCTCAGAAGAAGAAAAATGAAGGTATTAATAGCTTCCGATGGTTCGCCCTCATCACTCGATGCTGTCAAGGAATACTGCCGTTTAAGTGCGAGCAATCCACACGAAATCACCATACTTACGGTCGATGATGTACAGCCCTATGGTGTGCTAAATGAAGAGATGCGTCAAAACGTCGAGACGTTGCAAAAACAAATCGCATCCGAGGCATTTGCAGCCGCCGAAGCCGCCCTTAAAACTCACGGTCGGATGGCCAAGAATGTAGAGCGGTCCGGTCATGCCGCGAATGAAATTGTGGAATGGACCGAAAAAAATCATATTGATCTTTTGGTTGTCGGGGCTCGCGGCGCTGGCTTTGTGTCTCGGCTACTTTTGGGCAGCACTAGCGATTCAGTCGTTTCTCTTAGCAAGTCATCGGTGCTGGTTGTTCGGCCTGCAAAACATCCTGACAATGTAGAGCACTCGCCTCACATCACCGTTGCTTGGGATGGTTCTGATTCGGCAAAAGCGGCATTAGAGTACCTTAAGACTTGGAAGCTCACCCCCGATTCGAGAATATCGATCCTGGCTGTATTGCCTCGCCCGAGGGATCTTCCTGAAGAAATTGTCTATGATCCCAAGCATCTCCAAGAGCAAAAATCGCAGATCGACGCCGTCTGTTTAGAGTTTCGTAATCACTACCACAACGTTGACGTTCACGTTGTCGAATCAACTTCGGTAGCCTCAACTATCGTTGGTTTCGCCGACCGCCACAGCAGCTCGTTAGTTGTCATTGGCGATAAAGGTCGCTCCGCTATTCAAAGAATTTTGATCGGTAGCGTCGCACGTCACATTCTCCACACTGCAACGTGCAGCGTACTCATGGTCAAGAAAAAGAACTAGCTAATCAAGTCGTCGACCTTACCGTACGGCACTTCATAGAAGGCAATTTATAGCTAGCAATCTCAGCTTCTGCGAGCATTGCTAGCTTTCTTAGTTTAAGAATCGATCTTTCCTGGAGCCCCAGAATTCGCTATTTCGACGTGTTGAAGAAATTTTTTTCCGCGAACACGTTCGAGAGTCATGCATAACTTTTGGAAGGCAATTCGAGAAGCAACTCATCTAGCTCCTCTAATTCTGCTCGCCACGATATGCTCTTTCGGTATCGCTTTGCTTTGGGGTTCCAATATAGGAGCCCTTTATCCCGTTATTGAAGTTACTCTTAGAAACGAATCCGTCCAAAGCTGGCTCGATAAAAAGCATGCGGAAACCAAAACTGATATCGATAGGCTGACACTCCAAATCGACGATCGAGAAGCCAACAACGCTAACGATCAGAGAAGCAAACTCGAATTAGCCGAATTACGACAGCTCCGAGAGGAAAGAGTGCGCGCCCTCGCCTGGACCACTTGGCAGCGAGATTGGGCGAACCGCCTACTTCCGGCTGACGCGTTTCAAACCATTTGCGTGATTATGGCAGTGTTGGTTGTGACCACGCTTATCAAGCATGTGCTGATGCTCACGAGCGATATGATTCTGGGGTACGTTTCATCGAGCTTGGTCAAGCGATTGCGTCAACGAGTTTTTGATAGGTCTCTTGGTATGGACAAAGATGCCTACCAAAGCGTCGGCACCAGTGGTTTGGTATCCAGCATAACAGTTGCTGCCGATAATCTAACGACGGGCTTGATGTCATTGTTTGGCGCTGCCATTCGTGAGCCATTGCGAATCATCGCTTGCTTGGCGTTTGCATGCTTCATTTCCTGGAGGCTTTTAGCTCTCTCCATCATTTTAGCGCCAGCTTTGATCGTTATCATCGTCTACTTCAATAAGAAAATTCGGGCTGTTGCATCGTCAATCTTGAAACGAAACGCCGGGTTCCACGAGGTGATGCTAGAAGCGTTTAGTAACATCTTCACTGTTCAAGCGTACTCGATGCAGGAAAGTGAGCGAAAAAGGTTTGCTGGCCAAACAGACGAAATGCAACGAGCTCATCTCAAAATGATCTTCTTCTCTGGATTGAGTAGGCCATTTACGGAGCTGATCGGCGTAACCATGGTTGGAATTACGGTTTGCGCGGGAGCGTATTTGGTTGTTAACAAAGAAACTCACTTGCTCTTTCTTAAGATCCGAGACACCCCTCTAACGATTACCGATCTACTTATCTTCTTTGGTCTCTTAATTGGTGCCAGCGATCCACTCCGGCGGCTATCGGGCGTCTCGGTTTCTATTCAAAACGGCAGCATGGCAGCCAATGTGCTTTACGGGATACTCGAGCATCCCACTCGTGTTTTAGAGCCAGCCCATCCCGTTACACTAACAGGAAATCAACACGGTCTATGTGTCGAACAGCTGAGTTTTGAATATCAGCCTGGCACCGCCATTCTCAAAGATGTCACTCTTTCCATTCCATTTGGCAAGACGGTTGCTATTCTCGGACACAACGGGTCAGGTAAATCAACTCTGATTCAGCTTCTTTGTCGGTTCTATGACCCAACGCAGGGACGTATTACATTGGGTGGAGTCGATCTTCGTGAATTATCATTTGATGATATTCGAAAACGAATTACGTTAGTGGGACAAAGCGCCGAGCTATTCAACCGAACAGTCTTGGAAAACATCCGATACGGCTCGCCGGATGCAACCAGAGAAGAGATTCAGGAAGCCGCCAAACTCGCCCATGCTCACGACTTTATCACTAACTCATTAACCGACGGCTACGAAACAATTGCTGGCACGAACGGCCAAAAACTAAGTGGTGGGCAACGCCAAAGGATTGCGTTAGCGAGAGCAATCCTTCGAAAGCCAGAGATTTTGATTCTAGACGAATCGACCAGTCAGATCGATTTAACCAGCGAAGTCCAAATTCGTGAAACCTTGCAAGCAATGAAGGGCACCATGACGATTGTCATTGTAACCCACCGCGAAGCGCTCCTTAAGATTGCGGACGATGTCTATCACATGAATCGCGGAACCTTGACGACTAGTCAAAAGTCGACTTGCGAACACGCAGCGTAGATTTTGCTGAATGCTTGTGACAAGGGAAATGCTACCTATCGCAACGCCCTGGATCGGTGTTTGTCTTTTCAAGACAACGCTTTTCTCAAAGTTCCATCTACGAAGCTAGGTAACGCTCTAGCCTTTGCCCGGAGATTTCACTATTACCTTGATTCAGATCAGCTGAGGTGTGGTTTGCATGAGGAAGGTACGTTGATGATGGCACATACGCGAAATGTTTTTTGGCGAACTGTTTCTTTGCCGATGGAATCACGAAGTTTGGCCCGAAATCGTTTTCGAAATCGGAAAGATAAGGCCCTCTTGGTCGTTTTATCGATGGCTCTAGGTGTTAGCGTATTGTCCGGTTGTGCAAACACTAACGGCTACAACGGTCAACCTTGCTATCCGTACAACGCTTATCCGTATCCTCCACAGCCACAATATGGCGTTCCCGGAACATTTCAACCCGGTGGCGTTTATCCTGCTCCAGGCGCTGCAGCCCCGATGATGCCTAACACGGGTGCACCTATTGGTTCGCCTGGTCTTATGCCGGGCGCGGTAAACCCTGCTGGCATGGCTCCAAATCCCGGCTACAATAACATGCCCGCATACAACGGCCAACCCGGCGGCGGACCTGGACAACCCTTTATTGGGAGCTAAGTCCGTTTGGAGAACTTTGGTTTCTAATTTAAGTGAATTCGCATATGCGAGCAGGCATTGTTGTTGGTTCTGCGATTCTGGCTTTGGTTACAACCTGTCACTCTTTTGCGCAAGAAAACTGGCTGTCTTTTCGCGGGCCAGGTTCGCGAGGACTTGCTGCCGACCAATCGATCCCGACCAAGTGGACGTCGACCGAGAATGTAATTTGGAAGACGGATTTGCCTGGTCGCGGGTGGTCATCGCCTATCGTTGTTGGTGACAACGTGGTCTTGACGACCGTTGTCAACTCATCCGTAAGTGAAGAAGCGAAAAAGGGGCTCTATTTCGGTGGCGACAGATCGAAACCTCCTCAATCTGAACACCGTTGGCTTGTGCTTTGTTTAGACGCGACGACAGGCAAGACCAACTGGGAGCGAATGGTTAAGCAAGGGGTGCCAGAGTTTCCCATTCACATAAAGAACAGCTACGCTTCGGAGACGCCAGTATCAGACGGAAAGAACGTTTACGTCTACTTCGGCAATGTCGGAATCTTTTGTTTTGACTTGCTAGGCAATGAAGTTTGGCGCAAAGAGATGGCTGGAAACCCGATGCGAGCCGGCTGGGGTACGGCCTCGTCACCAGTATTGCATGACGACAAGCTTATCATCGTTAACGACAACGAAAAAGACTCGTATCTTCTGGTGTTAGATAAAGGTACTGGCCAGGAGATATGGCGCAAAGAGCGTGACGAGAAGAGCAACTGGTCTACGCCCTATATTTGGGCTAATTCCCAGCGAGCGGAGCTTGTTACCGCTGGAACCAACGGGGTACGATCTTACGATTTGGATGGTAACGAATTGTGGTCGTTGAAAGGGATGTCGAGTATAACGATTGCAACACCGTACGTCGTCGAAGATATGCTAATCATTAGCTCAGGGTACGTATTGGATTCGAAACGACCAATTTATGCGATTCGCCCTGGTGCCTCGGGCGATATCAGTGTTTCTGGTGATGGGACATCGAATGAATTTGTAATTTGGTCTCAGCCGAAATCCGCTCCCTACAATCCATCCACTATTGCAATCGGAGACAAACTGATTGTGCTCTATGATCGTGGTGCGCTCGCGGGATTTAATTTGAAAGACGGATCAAAGGTCATTGCGGACCAGCGTATACCGAACGGTCGAGCCTTTACTGCATCGCCCTGGGCTATTGGCAAAAGACTTTATTGCCTCAACGAAGATGGAGTGACATTCGTCTATAACGTTGGAGATGCTGAGGGTTCATTGGAGTTGATATCCGAGAATCCATTAGAGGCTGACGATATGAGCCTAGCGACTCCAGCCATTTCGAATGGCATGCTCTTTTTAAGAACCGATAAACGCATCTACTGTATCTCTAAGCCAAAGCAATAGGCATGTGTCGAATCTCGTAAGTGGCAAGTGTTTTGAATCTCGTTTCGTTTTCTTGCCACTATCTATCTGCCCAATGTTTGAGTCGTGAAACCTACGTTGCAAATGCAACACTTTCGTCTGTCACTGTTTGAGACGATAACGATTTCGGTAGGTGGTCGGCGTGGCTCCCATAAATTTGCGAAAGAGAATCGAGAAATGACGGCTTTCCCGGAATCCACATTTTTCGGCAATGGCTACCATGGAATGATTCGTGGAAATCAGCATTTGCCTTGCTCGTTCAACATGGTTCCGATTGATTTCTTCGAAGATGCTGCGATTTAAACTCTTGCGAAATCGTCTCTCTAATCCACGTCGAGATACCGGTACTGCTGCTAGAACGTCAGGAACTTGAATCGGACGACTGCTAACTGTACGGCTCGACTGTCTGGAAAAATTGGAGTTAATAGCCAATCGGGACGTTCCATCGCAAAGGTGCGAATCCCACGTAGAATTTCTCGACAATATGACAACGAGTGGCTGAGTACCAACCCCACGCGAATTTTTTGAGTCAGCATACCATCAATCCATTCCTAAACGGGCTAATCCGGTATTAAGCGGGGAGATTAAGCAATTGGTCCAGGGAAAACTGATTGTCGCAAAACGACAAGAGATTTACGCATTATCTCCTCCAGGCACCACAGCAGCAACATTAAAATGTAGTGGTGGCGCGGGCAGCAAAAGCCTCGCGTTCAATCGTTTGTGTCTACCTCTCAAGATTAATGATTGCGAGAACGCTGAGTGCCATGCATCGATTTCGAAGTATCTTCACCTTGGTCGCTTTCTTTAGTGCCTTGCCTGTTGTCGGCCAGGATTTGAATGCGACATTCTATCGAGCGATTAATCTCAACGGTCCTGCACTCGTGATCGACGGGCAATCCTGGGAGTCAGGCGATGCACTGAATCTTCAGGTAGACGGGATGGCTTTCGAGAGTGAATCAGTCCCCTTAAAGCCATCCACGGACTCCAATCGAGCCAAGATGATTCATAGCAGTCGCTGGGGGCGGACGGTAAGTGTGGAAATACTCGCAGTGCCAGATGGAATCTACCAAGTCTTCGCCTATGTTTGGGAGGACAATGATCCAGAACAGTACGCTATTCAATTGAACAATAGAACCGTTGTCGCGCGTCACAATAGCGGCACGAGAGGGGAATGGAAGAGGCTTGGTCCGTGGAGGACTAACGCCAAAGACGGGAGCTTGAAACTATCTGCCAGCGGCGGAGCTGCAAATTTTTCTGGAATCGAAGTTTGGTCGGGAGTAGGCCACGTTCCGGCTCCCTCTGCGGCTGAGTTTGCTTCCTCGCCAACGGAAGAGCAGCTCCATTTCTTCGAGTCTCGTATTCGTCCTTTGCTTATCGATCATTGTTACGATTGTCACAGCCAATCGGCTGGGGAAATTGGCGGTGGCCTGCTGTTAGATTCTCGTGCAGGGATTATCAAGGGAGGGGATACTGACTCGCTAATGATCCCGGGGGATCCTGATAACAGCTTATTGATGCGTGTCGTCAGTTACAAAGATCCCGATATGCAAATGCCGCCAGATGGTAAGCTAACCGACGATCAAATCGCGGATCTAGCCAAATGGATCCGAATGAAGGCACCGGATCCTCGCACCGAAGATACGGTAGCTGCTGTTAAAGCTAAGACAGAAATCGATTGGACACAAGCAAGGGATTTTTGGTCGCTTCGACCGCTGTCTCACACTCAGCCGCCTAAGATAAAAGATAGCTCGTGGCCCTTAAACCCAATCGATCAATTCATCGCCGCGAGATTCGAAATGGCGAACTTATCGCCGGCTTCCGATGCAGACAAGCGAACATGGATTCGACGTGCTACATTCGATTTGATTGGACTGCCGCCAACCCATGATGAGATTGAAGCATTTCTGGCGGACGAAACCACCGAGTCTTATTCTAAGGTCGTTGATCGTTTGCTGAATTCGACTCAGTATGGGGAGCGTTGGGGGCGTCACTGGTTAGACGTCGTTCGATATTCGGATACCGCTGGAGACAATTCGGACTTCCCAATTCCACAAGCCTATTTGTATCGCAATTGGGTGATCGATGCCTTTAATCTTGATCTGCCATACGATCAATTTGTGCGTGAACAACTCGCGGGTGATTTACTTGAAAGTAGCACGACGGAAGAGAAACGCCAACGTATCATCGCCACTGGCTATATCGCTAATTCGAGGAGATTCGGCTCTCGCGTCGACGACTATCCACAACACTTAACGATCGAGGACACCATCGATAACCTCGGTCGTACATTTCTGGCAACGACGATCAATTGTGCCCGATGTCACGATCACAAATTTGATCCTATCACGGCCGAAGACTATTACGCCTTGTATGGGATCTTTCACAGCACTCGTTATCCATGGCCAGGAATTGAACTCGAGCAACGCCAACGCGATTTCGTCACGCTGGCTCCCAAGGATGAAGTGAATCGCATAAAGTCGGAACGTGAATCGCGACAAAGTGAACTGGACAAAGCCGTTAAAGAACTGAAGAAAGAACGTGATGCGGCTAAAGACGAAGATCGTCCAGAGTTGGATAAGAAGGTTGAGGACGCTGCGAGGGCGGCGCGCGAATTCGCAGCGATGCCTTTACCCTATGAAACGATCTACGGGGTTGCTGAAGCAGAGACGATCGAAGATGTGGCAGTGCAACGTAAAGGGGATCCAACCAAACCGGGCAATATTGTTCCTCGCCGTTTTCTAAAAGTTCTTAACGGTGAACCGGTCAAAGAAAGCGAAGAAACCAGCGGTCGACTGCACTTGGCAAATTGGATCGTCGACCGCAACAACCCCCTTACAGCACGGGTGATGGTGAATCGAATATGGCAGTATCATTTTGGCAAAGCGATTGTTGCAACGGCCAGTGATTTTGGACGTCACGGCCAACCGCCAACCCACCCCGATTTGCTAGATTGGTTGGCTCGGCATTTCATGGAATCAGGTTGGTCTATCAAAGCTATGCACCGAACCATTATGTTGTCACGAACTTATCGCATGAGCAGCATTCGGTCTGCCGCGTCGTTGGAGATCGACCCTTCGAATCAATTGTTGACCGCGTATCCTCGCCACCGCCTGGATGCCGAGGCAATCCGCGACACGCTGCTCTGGCTAGGAGGTAGTCTCGATCCTAAACCTGGTGCTGCGCATCCGTTTCCTCCGCAAAGCGAATGGAAATTTACGCAGCATAATCCATTCAAAGCCATCTACGAATCGAATCATCGCAGTGTCTATTTGATGACACAGCGTATTCAGCGCCATCCCTACCTCGCGATATTCGATGGTGCTGATCCTTCTGCCAGTACTCCTTCGAGACTAGTCAGTACGACACCATTACAAGCGTTGTATTTGCTTAACGACAAGTTCGTTCACCAGCAATCCGAGGGGCTAGCGAAGCGACTCATGTCGGAATCGACCGACGACACTATACGCTTGGAACGAGTCTGGTCCCTCATGTTTGGTCGTTTGCCAGAGAGTGACGAACGCAAAGCCGCCGAAGACTTTCTTGTGGCAGCACAGAAAGAGCTACAGTTGAGTGGACTGCAATCGAATACCACCAAAGAGCAATCGTGGCAGGCGCTCATTCGTTCCCTTGTTCGCCTAAACGAGTTTGTCTATGTGGATTAAGAGGCCAGTAAATCAAACCATGACCCCAAATAGAACACGACGACTTTTTACTCAAAGTCTAGCAGCAGGCTCCTTGCTTATGCCCGGATTGCTTTCGCAACTCCTAGCCGAAGACAGTAGTGAGAAAGATAGCAAGTCAGATCCACTCTCGCCAAAACAGCCACACTTTCCAGCCAAAGCCAAACGAGTGATCTTTATCTTTTCCAATGGCGGTGTTTCGCACATGGATACCTTTGATCACAAGCCGGAACTGTTCAAAGCCGACGGCAAAATAAAGGGGGTTGGTGGTGGTTTGTCCAACGAGCAACGCGTTCTTCTCAAACCGCTATGGGAATTCCGACCGGGTGGGAAATGCGGAACGTTGGTCAGCGATTTGTTTCCGTATCTCCGTGAGTGCATGGACGATATATGTTTGATCAAGTCGATGAATTCCAACGACAATGAACATTACAACGCGACACTCGGAATGCATACGGGATCGTTTTTCTTTACTCGTCCAAGTATTGGGTCTTGGGTTAGTTATGGACTCGGTACCGTTAACAGTAATCTGCCGTCGTTCATGGTGCTGGCGGCGCAGCTACCCTATGCGGGAACGCAAGTTTACGGCAATGATTTTTTGCCTGCATATCATCAGGGGGTTCGTGTCGTTCCAGGTCGAGAGCCAATCGTGGATTTGGAGCGACGGACGCCGCAAGAGAGCTTGCAAAGGTTGGAGCTGGGGCTCGCCGACGCATTAAATGCACGCCATCTTCAAAAACGTGGAAACGATTCCGAGCTCGCTGCCCGCATTCGTACATTCGAAACGGCTTTTCATATGCAGACAGATGCTCGAGAGGCATTCGATATCACTCAGGAATCGAAAGAGACTTTGGAGCTTTACGGCTTAAAAGATGGGCAATCTGAGGGATTCGGTTGGAAATGCCTCGTCGCTCGACGTTTAGCGGAACGCGGTGTTCGATTCATCGAATTAATTGATGGCAGCTCGAGTCACAATTGGGATCAGCATGGCAACATGGCCGAGCACGCTGACCATGCCAAAGCAATAGATCAGCCTGTCGCAGGATTGTTAAAGGATCTTAAACGCACCGGGATGTTGGAGGATACGCTTCTGGTGTGGACTACGGAGTTTGGTCGTACGCCTGGAGTTGATGGAGACAAAGGACGAGGCCATCATAGCGCATGCTTCTCTTCGTGGATGGCGGGAGCGGGCGTTAAAGGTGGCATCAGCTATGGTGCCACGGACGAACTCGGCGCTACCGTCGCAGAGAACCGAGTCCACGTCCATGATTTTCATGCAACGATTTTACATTTGTTAGGCATCGATCACGAGCGACTTACCTATCGAAGTGCTGGGCGTGACTTCAGGCTGACGGATGTTCATGGAAAGGTCGTGAATGACCTTTTAAGCTGAACGCAATTGAACTCTGTGATTTCATCGATTAAATCATAACAACCAAAGAACTCGAATGCACCGAATCTTATTTGTGACCCTGATTACGCTAGGCCTTACATCGAGAGCCTGTCTGGCTATCCCGCCAGGAGTCGAAAAGAACGAGGCAGGATTTTCACTCGAACACGTGAGCCAGGAATGCCCCATCATTTACGACAATGATTGATGGATCGATGTTTCCGATGCTTGATAATCAGTGCGGGGATGGTGCTTGGATCTTTTGGCTTTTCGATGGCAAGTCTTTGTCTCAGTTCGAAATCCACGATGAAGTTGACCTGACGATTCCCAAGGAGGGCGTTGACACAAATGCGATGCAGCGAGAGTTTTTTCGAACGCTCATGGACCCCAAAGTGTTTGACGCCGACGGCCCGTCTCATGATCGATGGGTACTTGCGCGCCCAAATAAAAAAGCCCTGAGCCAACAATAGTCGACTCAGAGCTTTAGAATTTTTATGACTCGGTGGGCGAGCATAGCAGCCTAGTAAGGGCTGGATGCTCCAGTATCAGGATCACCGCACATGTGGAAGTGGTTGTGGTCGATATAGATCACTTCGACGCACTCGTTATCTTCGAGCGAGTATGGTACTGGCCAGCCGTTGATCATTCGCTCTTCGAAGTAGACCGAGCACTTGTAGTGTGCGTGGTGCAGTTGTGCGAAGCCGATGAGCGGCACAAAGCGAGGTTCGTCAACATAGTCCGCAATCTTCTCTTTGACGATGCGAACGCGGTTGCGTTGCTTTTCGTTCAAGAAAGGGATGCCACCGCGAACGGGGCGAGCACGCTCCAACGCATGCATCACTTCGTCGTCGCTTGGTGGATCGATCGCCGCATGGTAGGCGTCGGTGATTGGCCCCATGATAGGCACCCGAGCATAACGCTCGTGAACGTGGAATTGTAATTCCTCGTTGTCCTGCAAATAAGGGCTGATCGGGATGGGAATCCCAACTGGGCCCAAGGCCATATTACTTAGTGAAACACACCCAACCTGAACACTCATGGTTCCCAGAAGTGCGAGGCTGATAAACTTTTTGATCGTATTGCAGGACATCGATAACACCCTTGTCGAGTCGGTGACGA